>ERZ1027072.143-NODE-143-length-21615-cov-5.672356_pt1 | contig 21615 bp, 19 predicted proteins | sample MGYA00519418_ERZ1027072 | MGnify/ENA primary metagenome ERZ1027072 (study PRJEB26926, sample SAMN06164764) | human gut metagenome | biome: ENVO:00009003; feature: ENVO:2100002; material: ENVO:00002003 | host: Homo sapiens | place: USA | collected 2012 ...
AAGAGACAGGATGGAAAGCTGCCCGTCAGCAAGCGCACGATTGACGAAACGAAGGTCACCGACCACCACGCGATTCTGCCCACGCCGAAGCGAATCAATCTGGACAGCCTGCCCGAAGACGAACGGCAGCTGTACGATATGGTCGTCCGGCGGATGCTGACGGCGTTCTATCCCGCGTGCGAGTACGACGCGACGAAGGTCATCACCGGGGTCGGCGAGCACCAATTCCGCACGAACGGGCGCGTCGTGCTGCAAAACGGCTGGCGGGATGTGCCGCCACTGGCGAATCCGCCGAAAGCCGGGCGCGCGAAGAAAAAATCCGCCGATGCGGAGGAGGAAACCGCCCTACCCCCGCTTGCCCCCGGCGACACGCGCACCGTCCGCGCCGCCGAGGTCAAGAGCGACCAGACCAAGCCCCCGGCGCAGCACAACGACGCGTCCCTGCTCTCCGCGATGGAAACCGCCGGGCGCGAATCCACCGACGAGGAAATCGCGCGGCAGATGAAGGGCAGCGGCATCGGCACGCCCGCGACCCGCGCCGCCATCATCGAACGGCTGATTCAGGTCGGGTACGCCATCCGCAAGGGCAAGACGATTCTGGCGACCGACAAGGGCGTGCAGCTGATTCAAATTGTGCCGCAGGAGCTGTCCTCCCCCGAAATGACCGGGCGCTGGGAACTGGCGCTCGACCAAATCACCGACGGCAAGCAGGATGCGGACAAGTTCATGGACAGCATCCGCAAATTCTCCACGTTTCTGGTGAATTTCGCCCGGAATAACCGCGCCGATGTCGTTTTTCCCGACGACGGGCATCGAAAGAAGCGCGCGCAGTCATTCGTCACACGCGGCACGAAAATTGACGGCTGCGTCTGCCCGGTCTGCCGGAAGGGCGGCGTGCTGGAAAGCCCGCAGGCGTTTTTCTGCTCCCGCGCGGCGGACGGCTGCCACTTCACCCTCTGGAAGGACTGCCTGACGCGCGGCGGCGGGCCGATGCTGACGGAAAAGCTGCTGCGCCTGCTGCTGGAAAAGCAGGTCGTGCGCGGCTCAACGGGCGCGATCACCATGCTGGACGGCGCGATTTCGTTCTTCCCCAACGGCTCGGATCGCGCCAGCGCCTGCCGCCCGCTGACGTACGAGAAAAAGCATCGCTGATACGCCTTGCTTTTTTCCGCTAATGCGTGTACAATAGAGTGTGTTTCTAAAATGAGACCGGTGCAGTTTCGAGCAGATTTTCTTGCAATTCAAGGATGAAAACCGAAGGTTTACTGGCGGTAAATCGAGGTTTGAAGACGCAGAAGTGCATGAAAAGATGCCGAAAATGCTGCCGGGCGAATTTAGAAACACACTCTAGGAAATGGAATGGAAACGCCGGTTTTTTTCCGGCAGAAAGAGGTCTTAAAATGGCTGCAAAGCTCCGCAAGCGTGAGGAAATCCCCGCGCAGTACAAATGGGACTTGTCGCACATTTACCCTGATGATGCCGCGTGGGAGGCCGCTTTGGCGGATGTGCTTGCGTCCGGCAAGAAGTTCGCCGCGTGGGAGGGCAAAGTCGCCGAGAATCCCCGTCAGGCCATTCGCGAGTATTTCGACTTGAATCAGCAGGCTGAGCCCGTTTTCTCCTATGCGTTCCTGCGCGGCGAAACGGACAACGGCGACCCGGTTGCGCAGGGACTTCGCGCGCGCGCGTCCCAGATGGGCGTACAGCTGTCCACCGCGATGTCCTTCTTTGAGCCGGAGCTGCTCTCGCTGGATGATGCGCTGCTGGCGGAAATCGCCGCTGATCCGGCAATGGCGGATTATGACGCGTTCCTGCGCAACCTGATTCGCCAGAAGCCGCACACGCTGCCCGCCGAGCAGGAGAAGCTGCTCGCCATGATGGGGCAGGTCGCCCAAGCCCCGAACCACATCTTCGGGATGCTGACCGACGTGGATATGTCCTTCCCGCCCGTGCAGATGCCCGACGGCACGACTGCTGAGCTGACTGAAGGCACATATTCCCAGTTCATCCGCTCGGAAGACCGCGAAGTCCGCAAATCGGCGTTCGACGGCATCATGAACACCTACGGCAGTTTCGGCAGCACCATCGCCGCAACGTACAACGGCAGCGTGCAGAACGACGTGTTCCAGGCGCGCGCCCGCCATTACGCCACCGCCCGCGATGCCCGCATGGAACCGCTGGAAATCCCCACGAGCGTCTACGACAACCTCATCAGCGAGGTGCACGCCGCGATTCCGGTGCTGAATGAGTATCTGGCGCTGCGCAAAGCGTTGATGGGGCTGGATGAATTGCACATGTACGACCTCTACACGCCGATGGTCAAGGATTTCCACATGGAGCTGAGCTACGACAAGGCGTTTGACCTTGTGCTGGAAGGCCTGAAGCCCATGGGCGAGGACTATCTGGCCAAGCTGCGCGAAGCCCGCGTCGGCGGCTGGATTGACGTGTACCCCTCCAAGGGCAAGTCCTCCGGCGCGTTCTCCTCCGGCAACCTGCGCGACGTGCACCCCTATGTGCTGCTGAACCACAACGACAATTTGTCGGACACGTTCACCATCGCGCACGAGCTGGGACACTCCATGCACTCCTTCTACTCCAACACCAACCAGCCCGCGCCCAAGAGCGATTACAGCCTGTTCGTGGCGGAAGTTGCGTCCACCTGCAACGAGGCGACGATGATGCGCCACCTGCTCAAGACGTTCGCGGACGACAAGAAGGCGCTGGCGTACCTGCTGAACCACTTCCTGGAGCAGTTCCGCACGACCGTGTTCCGTCAGACGATGTTCGCGGAGTTTGAGCTGATTGCCCACACGATGGCGGAGCAGGGGCAGCCGCTGACCCGCGAGAGCCTGTCCAAGGCATACTACGAATTAAACCAGAAGTATTACGGCGCGGTCTGCACGGTGGATGAGAACATCGCCAACGAGTGGATGCGCATCCCGCACTTCTATCGCTCCTACTACGTCTATGTGTACGCGACGGGCTTGTGCGCGGCGGTTTCGCTCAGCGACAAGATTCTGTCCGAAGGCGAAAGTGCCGTCCGCGACTACCGCAAGTTCCTTTCCGCGGGCTGCGCCGTGCCGCCGATTGACGCCTTGAAGCTGGCGGGCATCGACATGAGCAGCCCCGAACCCATCCGCCGTGCGCTGGGCGTTTTCAAGGACACGCTGGCGCAGTTCAAGGCGGTTATGGCGTAAACAGGAGGTTTACCATCCATGATGCAAGGTTACGACAAGGATGCGGCAGTCGAGTTCATCACCCGCTGCATCCGCAAGGCGGATCACCCGGAGCTGGCGGAGGACATTCCCGCGCTCGTGCCGCAGATGATTGACGCGGACATGGCGTACATGCACGAAGCGGGCGTTTTGGACGACGACGGCTACGCGGGCGACGCCTACTACGAGGACGACGAAGCGATTGAGTACATTGTCGAATCACTGGCGGCGAAAAACGCGCTCGACCCCGAACAGGCGGTCAAGCTCGCCGCGCTGGTGGACGACTACCTCGATGCCCAGCAGATGTTTTTGGAATCGCAGGGTATGGTGGAGTACGACGAATAACCATTTTGGGGGCAGGAGCGCGGCGAATTAGCTTGCGCCTCTGCCCTCGTTTGACCTAATGGAGGAATGACGTGTTCAGTGCCTATTGTCCTGATTTACTGCTTGGTCAGTGCCTGACCGACGTCGCCCGCACGCCGGATTTTATCGTCCGCTGGACGTTCAGTGGGAGGACTTCGCCGTACATTCTGCAAACGTACTGCGGCTTCCGTGTGACGCACGAGGGCGAAACCATCCTGACCCAGCGGATGCTTTACACCCGAACCGACTTTGATGAGCCGCTGACGGATGCCAACCGCCGCTTCGACCACGACGTTGTCCGCCTGACTTCCCTGCTGCCCGTGAAAATTGTCAGCGTCAAGTGTTCCAACACGAATGACCTGATTCTCTGCGCCGAAAATCACCTGCGCATCGAAATTTTCGCCGACGCACCGCCCGTGTGCGAGGACTGGCGCTTCGGACCGCAGGATGATGTGCGTCTGAGCGCCTTTACAGACTGCGTTCACTTGAAATAATGGAGGAACACCATGTTCACGCACTATTCTCTTGACACGCTGCTTGGGCATTCGCTGACCGCCATCGGGCGCGCGGCGGATTTGGTCTGGTGGATTTTCGATGTGGACGGCGCGGAATATTCGCTGCACACGCAATGCACCTTCCGCGTCCTGCACGACGGTGAAGCCGTGCTGAGCCGCAGCGACATTTACTGCATCCGCGACGACAAGCCGCTTGGCAGGGACAACAGCTGGTTCGACTACGACGTCGCCGAGCTTGCGCCTCTCCTGCCCGCGAAGGTCGTCAGCATCGAGTGTTCCGAAATGAACGACCTGACCATCTGCACCGAAAACGGTCTGCGCATTGAGATTTGGGCAGCTGAATCGCCGGAGCATGAGCAATGGCGATTCTTCCGGCATATTCCCAAGTCGGATGATCCGCATTTGGTGGCGTATGGGAATTATTTGGATTGCGAATGAGTACACAGAAAGGGACTTGTCTTTTCGGCAAGTCCCCCTTTTCATTCCGCAAAATTTTCCTTCCGCACCGGGAACAATCCCCCATTTCCCGTCGTCTTTTCCGAAAAGCCGAAAGGAGGTTTTCCTATGTTTCGCAAGGCATCCCGTTTTCTCGCCGCCGCCACCTGCGCCGCGCTGCTGCTCCCGTGCGCCGCGCCCGCCGCTTTGCCCGCCGCCGCGGAAGTGCGCGAATCGGAAGCATCCGAAGCAGACACCGTTTCCTATTCGCTCATCGTCTGCGGCACGCTGATTTCTGACTGCATCCCCTACCATTCTGACGGGCAGTACGCGCTGATTCCGGTCGTGCCGATGCTGGAAGGATTAGGAATTACGCTGGATTGGCTGGATGACCACACGGCGCGCTTCGAGGTCAGCGGCAAAGAACTCGTGCTGGACACCGCCGCAGGGACGCTCGTCTATGCGGATTCCCCCAACTTCTCGCTGCTCCTGCCCGCCCCCGGCAGCAAACACCCCGCCGTCATCACGACAATCGACGGTGTTTTCATGGTGGATACGGACACGCTGATGTTGTTCTTCCAGTGGAATAACATCTATTGCTACTGCTACGATGCGGATTCTACCGTGGAAATCGGCTTTCGGGAGGAAGCAACAACTCCATCAGCATAAAAGGAAGGACTTGCCACACCCGGCAAGCCCCTTTTTCATTCCACGCAAAAAGAGCGACCTGCTCTTTTCAGAACAAGCCGCTCAATATTTACGCAACCGTCAAATTACGCGTGGGGGCCAGCTTCGACCAGCGCCTTGCCAGCGTCGTTGCCGGTGTACTTGACGAAGTTCTTCTCGAAGCGGGACGCCAGATCCTTCGCCTTGTTCTCCCATTCGGAAGCATCGGCGTAGGTGTCGCGGGGGTCGAGAATCTTGGAGTCCACGCCCGGCAGTTCGGTCGGAACCTCAAAGTCGAAGTACGGAATCTTCTTGGTGGGCGCCTTCAGGATGTCGCCGGACAGAATCGCGTCGATGATGCCGCGGGTATCCTTGATGGTGATGCGCTTGCCAGTGCCGTTCCAGCCGGTGTTGACGAGGTACGCCTTCGCGCCGTTCGCCTTCATCTTCTTGACCAGCTCTTCGCCGTACTTGGTCGGGTGCAGTTCGAGGAACGCCTGACCGAAGCAAGCAGAGAAGGTGGGGGTCGGCTCGGTGATGCCGCGTTCCGTGCCGGCGAGCTTCGCGGTGAAGCCGGACAGGAAGTAGTACTGGGTCTGTTCGGGCGTCAGGATGGACACAGGCGGCAGCACGCCGAACGCATCAGCAGACAGGAAGATGACGTTCTTCGCGGCAGGCGCAGCGGACACCGGGCGCACGATGTTCTTGATGTGGTTGATCGGGTAGGACACGCGGGTGTTCTCGGTCACGGACTTGTCGGCGAAGTCAATCTTGCCGTTCTCGTCGAGGGTGACGTTCTCCAGCAGCGCATCACGGGTGATGGCGTTGTAGATGTCCGGCTCGGAGTCCTTGTCGAGGTTGATGACCTTGGCGTAGCAGCCGCCTTCAAAGTTGAACACGCCGTTGTCGTCCCAGCCGTGCTCGTCGTCGCCGATCAGCAGACGCTTGGGGTCGGTGGACAGGGTGGTCTTGCCGGTGCCGGACAGACCGAAGAAGATGGCAGTGTTCTTGCCTTCCTTATCGGTGTTGGCAGAGCAGTGCATGGACGCGATGCCCTTCAGCGGCAGGTAGTAGTTCATCATGGAGAACATACCCTTCTTCATCTCGCCGCCGTACCACGTGTTCAGGATAACCTGCTCACGGCTGGTGATGTTGAACGCCACGCAGGTTTCGGAGTTGAGACCCAGCTCCTTGTAGTTCTCGACCTTCGCCTTGGACGCGTTGTAAACTACGAAGTCCGGGGTGAAGTTCTTCAGCTCTTCTTCAGAGGGCTGGATGAACATGTTCTTGACGAAATGCGCCTGCCACGCCACTTCCACGATGAAGCGGACGGCCATGCGGGTGTCCTTGTTCGCGCCGCAGAAGGCATCGACGACGTAGAGCTTCTTATTAGACAGCTCCTTAATCGCCAGATCCTTGACGGTCGCCCAAGTGGACTCGGTCATCGGATGGTTGTCGTTCTTGTAGCCCTCGCTCGTCCACCACACGGTGTCCTTGGAGTTCTCGTCCATGACGATATACTTGTCCTTGGGGCTGCGGCCGGTATAAATGCCGGTCATGACGTTCACAGCGCCCAGTTCGGACACCTGACCCTTTTCATAGCCCTCATTGGTGGACTTGGTTTCTTCTTCGAACAGCAGATCGTAAGAAGGATTGTGCACAACCTCGGTCGTGCCGGTAATGCCATACTTGCTCAGATTCAGCTCTGCCATGTAGAACCTACCTCTTTCTTTAAATTGGTGGGACAATACACTGCGGACTCAGGGAAAATTCCGATTCTCCGCATCTATATCATACACCACTTGCGCGGTAAAATCAAGATGTACTTTGGCAAATTTTCTGCGAACAGCCTGACACTTGATGCTTTTTGTCTAAAAACACAACAAGGTCAGGGGTAAACCCGTGCGGATTCGCCCCTGACCCTCTGCCAATTAGACAGGCATCGTCTTGTCAGCCTTGTTCAGCATGGTGGAATCCACCTTCAGCTGCTGCGCCGCGCGATACTCGAAGAACTTCGGCGCGACCTTCGGGAACATGGCGTAGGACAGCACGTCTTCCTCGCACTGATACCATTCGCGCATTTCCTCACGCAGCTTGTCGAGTTCCGGCGGAATGTCGTCGGCGTAGCGATGGGTGATGACCTTCGTGTCGCCGATGCACTTCTTGCGCACGTCCTCGTTCACCTTGCCCGGCAGACGGCCGTAGTGGCCCGCCAGCAAGTCCTTGGATTCCTTCGGCACCATCTTGTAGCGCTCGCCGCCCAGCACGTTCATCACGGCCTGCGTGCCCACGATCTGGGAGGTCGGCGTGACCAGCGGCGGATAGCCGAAGTCCTTGCGGACGCGCGGCACTTCCGCCAGCACGTCGTAGTACTTGTCCATCTGGTTCGCCTGCTTCAGCTGACCAATCAGGTTGGACAGCATGCCGCCCGGCACCTGATACTGCAAGGTCTTGACGTCCACGCCCAGCACGCGCGCCGGGTCACGCCAGCCGTCCTTGGTCAGGCGATCCGCCACCGTGCGGAAGTGCGCCGCCAGCTGCGCCAGCAGGTCGAGGTCGAAGCCCGTGTCGTATTCCGTGCCCTTCAGGGTCGCGACGAGGGATTCGGTCGCCGGCTGAGACGTGCCGGAGCCCAGCGGGGACAGGCAGGTATCCACCACGTCCACGCCCGCCTCAATGGCCTTGAGCAGCACCATGTCGCCCGTGCCGGTGGTGTTGTGCGTGTGCAGGACGATGGGCAGGTCGGTTTCCTTCTTCAGGCGCTTGACGAGGCTGTACGCCTTGTAGGGCAGCAGCAGGTTCGCCATGTCCTTGATGCAGATGACGTCCGCGCCCATCTTCTGGATGTCCACAGCGAGCTTGACGAAGTAATCCTCGTTGTGCACGGGGGATTCGGTGTACGACATGGCGATTTCCGCCGTGCCGCCGTACTTCTTCGTCGCCTTGACGGCGGTCTGCATGTTGCGCAGGTCGTTCAGCGCGTCGAAGCAGCGGATGATGTCAATGCCGTTTTCGACGGCCTTCTTGACAAAGAAATCCACCACGTCGTCCGCGTAGGGACGGTAGCCCAGCAGGTTCTGGCCGCGCAGCAGCATCTGCAGCTTGGTGTTGGGCAGCGCCTTGCGCAGCTTGCGCAGCCGCTCCCACGGGTCTTCGTTCAGGAAGCGCAGGCAAGCGTCGTAGGTCGCGCCGCCCCAGCACTCCAGAGAGTAGTAGCCAACCTTGTCCAGCATATCGCAGGCAGGCAGCATCTCATCGGTACGCATCCGGGTCGCGGCCTGAGACTGGTGGCCGTCGCGCAGGATGGTATCCGTAATTTGAACCTTTGCCATAGGACGAATTTCCTCCTTCAGTTCGGTCAGAGGCGGAGAAGCACTCCCCTGCCCCTGACCGGATACGTTGGATACGTTTCCATCTGACTGCTGATACTATTTCCAAATGAGCATACACCAAGACGCAAGCAGATGGCGTAGGCGAATGCAGGGAATAGTATCTATTAACCGAACATGCTCAGCAGCACACCTGCCGCGATGGCAGAGCCGATAACGCCAGCGACGTTCGGGCCCATGGCGTGCATCAGCAGGAAGTTCGCGGGATTGGCCTTCTGACCTTCCTTCTGGGACACACGCGCCGCCATCGGGACAGCGGACACGCCGGCAGAGCCGATCAGCGGGTTGATCTTGCCGCCGGAGAGCTTGTTCATCAGCTTCGCCAGCAGCACGCCGCCCGCCGTGCCCATGCCGAACGCGACGATGCCCATCGCGATGATTTCAAGCGTGCGCACCGTCAGGAAGGTAGAGGCAGTCGCCGTTGCGCCGACCGTGATGCCGAGGAAAATCGTGACGATATTCATCAGCTCGTTCTGCATCGTCTTGTTCAGACGTTCGGTCACGCCGCATTCCTTCGCGAGGTTGCCCAGCATCAGGCAGCCGACCAGCGGAGCAGCGGACGGCAGCAGCAGCGCAACCAGAATGGTGACGACGATGGGGAAGATAATCTTCTGCGTCTTGGTGGCAGGCTTGAGCTGCTCCATGACGATTTTGCGTTCCTTCTCGGTGGTCAGGGCGCGCATAATCGGCGGCTGAATGACAGGCACCAGCGCCATGTAGGAGTACGCCGCGACCGCGATCGGGCCAAGGAGGTGCGGTGCGAGCTTGCCCGTCAGCCAAATCGCCGTCGGGCCGTCCGCGCCGCCGATGATGCCGATGGCGCCCGCTTCCGCAGCGGAGAAGCCGAACACGGCATACGCGAAGATGAACGTCATGAAGATGCCCAGCTGCGCCGCCGCGCCCAGCAGCAGCGTCTTGGGGTTGGAGATCAGCGGCCCGAAGTCCGTGCCCGCGCCAACGCCCATGAAGATAAGGCACGGATAGATGCCCAGCTTCACGCCGAGGTACAGGTAGTCCAGCAGACCGGCGGAAATCGTCTTGCCCGCCGTCGCCAGCATCGCGCCGGTGGCGGTGTAGACCGCGCCATTCTTCAGGAAGGCATCCTCCAGAATGATGGAAGCCGCGTTGCCGTTGGCGGCGAACTGCGCCAGGATGTCAGCAAAAGGCACCAGCTTCGTCGGGTCGTCAATGGTGACGGCGTTGACGAAGTGACCCAGCACGACATTGTTGCTGGTCAGAATCTGACCGGCGGCATTGACCATGTAGCCCACGGAATCAACAAAATCCTTGCCGTCTATCAAGACTGCGCCGCCGAACAGCGCCCAGTTGGCATGGCCGCCGGCGAAGAGTTCTTCGTGGAAGATGTCGCTGCCCAGCAGGTTGGTCAGCAGCATACCGAAGGCAATCGGCAGCAGCAGCAGCGGCTCAAATTGCTTGACAATGGCGAGATACAGCAGTACGCAAGCGATGGCGACCATGATCAGCGCCAGCGGGTTCGTCAGATACTGGTAGATACCCGAGGTCGTGACGAGCCCCATGAGGGTTTCGCCCACATTGATTCCCATTATATCAGCTCACTTTCCTTCGGGATCGGTAAATACGTCGGATTACGCCAGCACGACCAGCGTGTCGCCCGCGCCGACCGTCGCGCCCTTGGTCACAACGACCTGCGCCACTTTGCCGTCCTTGGGGGCGGGAATTTCGTTTTCCATCTTCATGGCTTCCAGCACGCACAGCACCATGCCCGCCTTGACCGTGTCGCCAACCTTGACCTTCACGTCGAGAATGTTGCCGGGCATGGGCGCCTTAACGGGTTCGCCGCCCGCCACGGGAGCAGCCGCCGCCTTGGGCGCAGCCGCCGGAGCCGCCGCCACGGGAGCAGCCGCCACAGGGGCAGCAGCGCGCACGGGCGCAGCGGTCTGCACGCCGCCGACTTCTTCCACATCCACCACATAAGTCTGACCGTTGACCGTAATATTGAAGGTACGCATGATGGGATTTCCTCCTGTCAAAATCGTTCAATTTGTTGTCATGTTCAAGCCGATACTATTTCCAAATGAGCATGTGCCAAGATGCGCCGCGAATTTTTCTTTCTGGCTAACGTGAATGAAACGCAGCGTAGCAACGCTACGCTAAGTGGAATGAACGGACGCCAGAAAGGAAAGGCGCAAGCAGATGGCACAGGTGAATGCAGGAAATAGTATATTAGAAGCGGCTGTACACCTGTTCTTCGCGGCCAGCCTTCTGCCAGGCGGGCGCATTCTGCACGCGGCGGACGCGGCGCACCGTGAAGGCGCTGCCATCCTCCATCATCATCGCCACAGCGGCGGAAATGACCGCAATCAGCTCGCTGTCATCCGCCACGGGCACTTCTTCCACCACGGGCGCGGCGACCGGCGCGGGAGCGGGCGCTTCCGCCTGCTTCTTTGCCTTCTTGCCGCCCTTGCCGAGGTTCGCGGTGGCATTTTCCATCAGCTTGATCAGACCAATCAGCAGCACCAGACCGAAGAAAACGGTCAGCATGCCGATGAGTGTGACGATCAAGCCGAAGCCCAGATTATTGCCCAGATTACTCAAAAAGGCTGCAAAGTCCATTTTTCACACAATCCTTTCCTCAATCACAGCGGCAGGTTGCCGTGCTTCTTCGGGGGATTGGATTCGCGCTTGGAGGAGAGCATCTCCAGCGCCGCAATGACATACTTGCGCGTTTCGGCGGGATCAATCACGTCATCGACCATGCCAGCCGCGGCAGCCGCCACGCCGTCCGCCACATCCGCGGCGAACTTCGCTTCCAATTCCGCACGGGACTGGAGCGCCGGCTTCTTGTCCGCCTTCAGGTCGTCGGTGTAGAGCACCTGCACCGCCGCTTCGGGGGTCAGGGCGGAAATCACCGCGCCCGGCCACGCGTAGGTGACGTCAGCGTTGCTCTTGCCGCCCATGGCGACATACGCCTGACCGATGGCATTGCCGGTGACGATGGACACCTTCGCCGTCGTCGCTTCCGCGTAGGCGTAAAGCAGCTGGGTGGTCGCCTTGATGGTCGCCGCCTGCTCGTCAACTGCCGGGACAGCAACGCCCTTGCTGTTGATGAGGGACACGACCGGCAGGCTGTAGCAGTCGCACAGGCGGATGAAGCGCGCGGCCTTGCTCGCGGACTGCGCCGTCAGCACGCCGTCGTTCTCCTTGCCGTTGCCAACCACCAGACCGACCGGACGGCCGCCCACGCGGGTCAGCGCAACGCGGATTTCCTTGCCGTAGTCCTTGTAAAGCTCCACATACGCCGCGCCGTCCGCCATGGCAGCCAGCTGGCTTTCCGCGTCCGCCGCGTCCAGCACGGGCAGAATGCGGTTCATGTCGTCGGTATCAACAATCGCGGCATCCTCCGCGTTGCAGCCGGGCAGATAGTCCAGCACCTGCACCGCCAGAGAGATGGCTTCGTCCTCGTCCTTCGCCGTCAGCGCGACGCCGCCCTGCGCAGCCATCGTCTTCGCGCCGCCGACCGCCTTGGCATCCACCGTCTTGCCGGAAATGGCGCTCATGACCTGCGGGCCATAGACCATCAGCTGACCAACGTTTTCGGCTTCAATGGTGATGTCAGCCAGCTGGGCGATCATTGCCGCGCCGCCGACCACCGGGCCCAGCACCAGCGCGATGACCGGCACCACGCCGCTGAGCTTTGCCAGACGGGTGAAAACGGAAGCGTAGGCGTTCATCGCCGCCGCGCCCTCGTCAATGCGCACACCGGCGCTGTCGCACAGGGCAATCACGGGCGCGCCCGTCTTCTGTGCCAGATCCAGCACCTTGACAATCTTCTGCGCCTGCATCTGCCCCATCGCGCCGCCATGCACCGTGAAATCCTGCGCGAACACGTACACAGGGCGATCCTGCACCGTGCCGCTGCCGGTCACGACCCCGGCGTAATCCCCATTGCGGGATACCAGCGCGTCCGTCTCCACGAAAGAGCCGGCGTCCAGCAGCTTCGCCACCCGTTCACGGGCGGTCAGCTTGCCAGCCGCGCGCTGCTTTGCGATTCGTTCCGCGTCTCCCTGCAGGATGCTCTGCTTTTTCGCCAGCACCTGCTTCAGGTTCTGCTCACTCATGTTCAAAACTCCCTCCATGTCATGCCCCTTTCGGGGCGGGAAAAGTTGAGGTTACAATTTAGCCCGACTTTTCTAATTCTACATGTCCCCCCTATTTCCTGCTGCCCGGAAAAATTTTGTGGTTTTTCTGAGGAATCCGGCGGGATTTTTGTGAAAATCGTCCGAACCGTTGAAATTTCGTCAAAAAATGAACCCGGCAGGAAACGCGGAATGCGAATCATCCTGACGGGTGCGCCAATGGTTACGCCGTTGTGAAGACTTGATAGGGGCAGGTTACGCGGTAGCCGAGTTTCTGCGCAATGTGTGCTGATGTTTCATTCGCCGCGTCCCACGTCGCAATTTTTCCCTGCTGATGCGCCGTCAAGATGAGCTTCGCCGCCGCCAGCGTCGCGTAGCCGTGTCCGCGGTGCGCCGGTGCTGTGTCCACCTCCACCTCGATGCCGCCGGGATACGCCGCGTAGCTGGATGCACCGGACACAAACGCCCCGTCCGCGCAGACCAGCACCCCCAGCCCGCTGCGCGCATATTCATCCTCCGTGAATTGATTCACGAAGTCCGCCGCCCACGGTGTCTTGCGGCAGAACGCCATTTCCGCCGCGCCAATCGGCACAAGCGTCACGCCCTGCGGCAGATTCGCCAGCAGCGCGGTCAGGTGCGCATCCTCCGGCTGACGGCACGGGTCAAAGGCGATGCGCTCCGACCACGTTCCCGACCGCTGCGCCTGCACCAGCGCGAGAAACGCACTGCTCCCCTGCACAATCCACGCGCGATTCTCCGCGTTCAGTGCGCGCCGCACCAATTCTTCCGACGGTTCGCCGCCGAAGAAGAGGAAATCGCCCGCCAGCACCGCCGCGCTGCTCGGACGCGCCGAATCATCCGTCATCACGCGCCCCTGCCCGTTCAGCGCCGCTTCGATGATGCCGTGCGCACCCGGCAGTCCGGCAAACATCCCGCGAATGTCCGCGCTGCTCACCCCTTCACGTCCTCCTGCACCATCGTGTTCGCCTTGCCGAAGGTCGTTTCCAGCGCCGCGAGGAAGGATTCGTCGCTCTGGTCAGCTTTCTTTTCCTTCACCGCGCCGATGGCCTCAAAGTGGCATTGCATCCCCGATGCCTGCGTCAGCGCCGACGCAATCGCCGTGCGCTTCTTCTCCTGATTCATCAGCCCGACGTACAGCTCCTGCCCCATCGGCGCCTGCCAGCGGTAGGTGTCACCGTCGCACCCGGCGTATTTGCCCATCGTCAGCATGGCGAATGTGCCGGGGTCGGAGCGCTTCAGGATGTTCATGGCTTCCTTCCACGCGTCCGCGTCGGTTTTGCCGGTCGGGGTCATCACGGGGGGCGCGGCAGGTTTGGGTGCCTCCTGCTTCGGCTCGGATGCAGGCTTTGCCGCCTTTTTCGCGGGCTGCGCAGGGGCAAACGCGCCGCTTTGCAGCTTCTCCTGCAAGGCGGTCAGCTGCTTTTCCAGTTCGCTGATGCGGTCGTTCAGCGCCGCGGTGTCCGCCTCGCTCGTCCGCAGGCAGCTTTTCAGCGCAGCGTTTTCCAGCACGATTCGCGGCGACGACGCCCAGCGCAAGTCGGTTTCCACGCGCATGAACAATTCCAGCATGTGCATCAGCCGCGTCGTGGTGAATTTTTCCGCCTGCTGCGCGTATTCCTGCGCGTCCTCCTGCGTCAAGTCGAGCAGGGCGCTCAGGTCGTCCGGGCTGCACTTGGCAATCAGCAGCGCGCGCAAGTGCTGGCTGACGTCCTTGGCGAACACCATCGGTTCGCGTCCGGCGCGCATCAATTCATCAATCATCCGCATGACGGCGGACGCGTCCTCTTTTTCCAGCGCGTCGGCAAAGCGGAACAGGAAGCTGCGGTCGCTCGTGCCCAGCACATTGCGCACGAGGTCTTCCGTCACCTGATTGGAATAGCCCAGGCACATGTCCAGTATCGACAGCGCGTCGCGCATTCCGCCCTCTGCGGCGCGGGCGATGAGCATCAGCGCGTTCTCCGACGCTTCCGCCTTCGCACCCTCCGCCGCCTGACGCAGCCGCCCCGCGATTTGGCGCGCTGGAATCCGCCCGAAGTCGAAGCGCTGGCAGCGGCTGAGAATCGTCGCGGGCAGCTTCTGCGGCTCGGTCGTCGCGAGGATGAAAACGACATATGCCGGCGGCTCCTCCAGTGTTTTCAGCAGGGCATTAAACGCGGAAGTGGACAGCATGTGCACTTCGTCGATGATGTAGACCTTGTATTTCCCCTGCTGCGGCGGATATTTGACCGTCTCGCGCAGGTTGCGGATTTCCTCGACGCCATTGTTGCTCGCCGCGTCGATTTCCATCACGTCCATCGACTCGTCCGCCAGCAGACGGCGGCAGGATTCGCACTGCCCGCACGGATCGCCGTTCACGGGGTGCTCACAGTTGATGGCGCGCGCGAGGATTTTCGCGGTGGACGTCTTGCCCGTGCCGCGGCTGCCGCAGAAGAGGTAGGCGTGGGCGACGCGCCCGCTCATCACCTGATTGCGCAGCGTGGAGATGACCGCCTCCTGCGCCACCATGCTGGAAAAGTCTTTGGGTCGCCACTGGCGGTAGAGTGCCTGATATGCCATAATTTCTATTTTTACTCCTTACAGTATGCGATTATTGCAGAGGGTTTCGCGTCTGCGGACGCGACGAGGGGGCAACGAAAACAGACGAATGTCTGCGCTCGCCCCCTCCACCCCTTCGGCGCCGCCGCTTGTTTGGGAAGCTCCAATCATTTCAAATCATTCGCTTAAAGACGATAAATTCATCCCCGCGCGCAACCAGCACGCCCTGATCGCCTTCCGCCGCCAAGCCGTAATCCTCGCCCGGCACTTCCAGCTCCATCCGCATTCCGTTCACCTTCTGGAAGGTCATATAGTAGATGGTTTTCGGCGCGCCGTCCTCCTGCGTCACCAGCGTGCGCTTGCCGACGACGCTCGCTTCCATGCTGTCAATCGGCGCGCGCGCATCGTCCGCCTCCACATGCACCATGCTCGTGATTTTCGCCACCAGCATCAGCACCAAAATTGCGCCCAGCACCGTGCCCAGCATCGTCAGCACATTCCGCAGCATTTCTGCATCCATCCGTTCTCTCCTCCGTTTGCTTCATCATGGGCATTATACCATAATCGGCGCACATGCACAAGAGCCGCCGGGCAGAAAAGCAGTTTTTCGCGCAAAATAAGCGAACGTGTATTCTGAAATCTGTCCAAAATGCCCCCTGAAAAAAAAGTTTGCAATTTTCCCGAAAAAATTTCAAAAAACCCCTTGCATTTTTCCGAGAACTATGCTATAATACTTTCTGTGCTCAGCGCTTCACCGCCTGACACAAAGAGAATAAGCGCTTGGGGCATTAGCACAGTTGGTAGCGCGCGACATTCGCATTGTCGAGGTCAGGAGTTCGAATCTCCTATGCTCCACGGATGGTCAAGGTTGAAAAACCTTGGCCTTTTCTTTTGCTTTCAAACATCCCGCAAAAGCCGACCGGACGGAAGATTTCTCCCCTGCCCGGTCGGTTTCTGTTTGCGAATATTGTTCTCGGCTGAAACGCTGCCGGGACGCGGACAGCGATTTTTTACCCCGAACCAGCATTCACGCATCACAAACCTATTGAAAGCGGACGAATGCAGCTACACAAAACAAAACGCCACTCTTTCCCGCAAGAAATTGCAGTGGCGGGGGGAGTCCAGAGGGGGCTGAAATCCCCGCTCTTTCACTTTTCAGCCCCCTCTGGGCGCTCTTTGGAACCTTTCTGTCGCAACAGAAAGTAACGTCTTCGCCTCCGCAGAGGCGACGGGAGCAGCGGACAAAATCAAGCATCTTCAAAACACACATGAATTTCTCCACCGTATGGAAATAAAAGCACCGGACAGAGCCATCGCGCCCCGCCCGGTGCTTTCCTATTCATTCCTCTTCTCCCCCGATGGCTTCCTTCAGCGTCCGCCAGCCCAGCACGGCGCACTTCACGCGCGCGGGCATGTGCGAAATGTCCTTCAGCGCCCCGGCTTCCTCCAGCTCGTCGATTTCCTCCGCCGTCGCTTCGCCCTGAATCATCTTGCGGAAGATTTCGCCCAAGCGCAGCGCTTCTTCCTTCTTCCGCCCGACAATCATGCCCAGCATAATGTCCGCCGAGGCCTGCGAAATCGCGCAGCCGTCGCCGACGAACGCGCCGTCGGTAATCACGTCGCCATCCACCTTCAGCTTCAGCGTGATGTCGTCGCCGCAGCTGGGGTTGACGCCTTCCAGCTCGATGTTCGCGTCCGGCAGATCGTGCTTGAACTCCGGGTGGATGTTGTGTTCTGTCAGAATTTCGTTATAAAAGTTCCTGTTTTCCATAGCCCATTCGCTCCCTGATTGTTTTCAGGCTGTCCAGCAGCCGATCCACCTCGTCCGGCGTGTTGTAGAACGCACAGCTTGCCCGAACCGTCGAGGAATAGCCGAGATGCTTGAGCAGCGGCTGTGCGCAGTGATGCCCCGCGCGGATGCACACGCCGTCCGCCGCGAGGATTTCGCTCACATCATGCGGATGCACGCCGTCCACCGTGAACGTGACAATGCCGCTGTGTTCCTCAGGAATTGCCGACCCCAGCACATGGATGAACGGCATATCCGCCATCCCCGCCATCATGCGGGCAACCAGCGCCGTTTCGCGCTCGTGCATGGTGTCAAAGCCGACGGACTGCATGTAGCGAATCGCCGCGTGCAGCCCGACCGCGCCGGCGGCATTGCCCGTGCCCGCCTCAAACTTGTAGGGCAGCTCGGCATACGTCGCCCCGGTGCGCGTGACGGACTCTATCATCTCCCCGCCGGAGAGGAAGGGCGGCATCTTTTCCAGCAGCCTGCGTTTGCCGTACAGCGCGCCAATGCCCATCGGGCCGAACACCTTATGCCCCGAAAACGCAAGGAAATCCGCGTCCAGCGCCTGCACATCCACGGGGATATGCGGCGTAGACTGCGCGCCGTCCACCACGATGACCGCGCCGACGCGGTGCGCCATATCCGCGATTTCGCGAATCGGGTTGACGCGCCCGATGACGTTGGAAACGTGCGTCACCGCAACGATTTTCGTCTTATCGGTGATGATTTCCGATACCTTGTTCAGGTCAAGCCGTCCATCCATTTCGCAGTCGATGAATTTGAGCGTTGCGCCCGTTTGCAGGCACACCATCTGCCACGGCAGCAGGTTGCTGTGATGCTCCAGGATGGACACCACCACCTCGTCGCCCGCGTGGACATGAGACAGCCCATAGCTGTACGCCACGAGGTTCAGCGCCTCGGTCGTGTTGCGCGTGAAGATAATCTCCTGACTGCTCTTGGCGTGCAGGAAATCGCGAACCGCCAAGCGCGCTTCCTCCACCGCCTCCGTCGCCGCGATGCTCAGCGGATACAGCCCGCGCAGGGGATTGGCGTTCTGCGTCTCATAGAACGTTTTTTCCGCGTCCAGCACGCACTGCGGGCGCTGCGCCGTCGCCGCGTTGTCCAGATACGCCGCTGTTTCCTGCATCAGCAGCGGAAAATCACGCCTGTAATCCGTCGTTTTCATCCATTTCCCCATCCAGTTCGTTCAGTATCGCCGCGCGCGCCGTTTCGCTTTTCACCTGCTGCGCCACGCGGGCAATCGCCGCGCGCGAAAGCAGTTTTTCCGCCGTTTCGCGGTCGATGCCGCGGCTGGCGAAGTAGAAGCGCGTGTCGTCGTCCATTTCGCCGATGGTTGCGCCGTGCGTACCCTCGACGTCCTCCTCCGCGCAGAGGATGACCGGCACGGTCTTGTTCACCGCGTTCTCGCCCAGCATCAGCACCGTTTCCTGTTCGCTGCCGACCGACCCGGACGACCCGCGCTTGAAGTCAATCGTGCCGCGGAAAATCTTCTTCGCCGCGTCATTCAGCGCGCCGGACGCGTTGATTTCGCACTTCGTCTTTTTCCCCCAGTGGTTGACGACAAGGTTCATGTCCAGCGTCTGATTTTTCCGCGCCAGATAGCCGATATTCGCCGCAAACGACGCGTTCTCGCCGTCCAGCCCGATGCCCGTCTGCGCGTACACATCGCCGTGACCCAGCGTCACTTGCCGCAGCACAATCCGCCCGCTGCCGTGGCAGTGCCCGATGACTTCATCATACACCAGCGCGTTTTCGCCCGGCGCGACCAGCTGAATCAGCTCAATTTCCGCGCCGTCCTCGGCGGTCAGCTCCGTCTGCACATGCAGCTTGCCCGCCGTGCGAAGGGTCTGGAAAAGCGACTTTTTCGCGCCCTTTTCCGCCTGAACGGTCACGCGCTTGCGGGCATACGCCGCGTCCGATGCAATCAGCATTTCCGTTTTCTCTGCGGATTCTTCCGGCAGCACGACCGCCGCGCTTTCGTCCCAGTCAATACTCGCTTCATTCACGCCCAGACGATTCCACGTCCGGCTGGGCAGCTGATTGATGGTCATTTTCTCCATTGATGGATGCTCCTTTCCGCTCAGCCGATGCTGCCCTTCATTTCAAGGCGGATGAGGTTGTTCATCTCCACCGCGTATTCCACCGGCAGTTCCTTGGACACGTTGTCCGCAAAGCCGCTGACAATCAGCGCGCGCGCGTCCTCTTCGCTCATGCCGCGGCTCATCAGGTAGAACACCGCGTCATTGCTGATGCTGCCGATTTTCGCCTCATGCCCGATGGCGGCGTCGCGCGTGCGGATGTCCATCGCGGGAATCGTGTCCGAGCGGCTCTCGCTGTCGAGCATCAGCGACTGGCAGGATACCGCGCTCTTGGCGTGCTTGGCGCTCTTCTCCACCACCACGCTGGAGCGGAACGTGCTGATGCCGCCGCTCTTGCTGATGGAGCGCGTGTTCATGTACGAACTGGTATTTTTGCCAACGTGCACGACCTTCGCGCCCGTGTCGAGATTCTGCCCCGCGCCTGCGAACGTCACGCCCGTGAACTCCATGCGGGCGCGGTCGCCCTTCAAGATGCTCATCGGATACAGGCAGCCCACATGCGACCCGAACGAGCCGGAAATCCACTCAATCGTGCCATCCTCCTCCACCAGCGCGCGCTTGGTGTTGAGGTTGTACATGTTCTTCGACCAGTTTTCAATCGTCGAATAGCGCAGCTTCGCGCCCTTTTTGACGTACAGCTCCACGCAGCCGGCATGGAGGTTCGCCACGTTGTACTTCGGGGCAGAGCAGCCCTCAATAAAGTGCAGGCTTGCGCCCTCGTCCACAATAATCAGCGTATGCTCAAACTGCCCCGCGCCCTTGGCGTTCAGGCGGAAATACGATTGCAGCGGAATGGACACCTGCACGCCCTTGGGGACGTACACAAACGAGCCGCCCGACCAAACCGCGCCGTGCAGCGCCGCAAACTTGTGGTCACGCGGGGTGACGAGCTTCATGAAGTACTTGCGCACCATCTCGGCATATTCGCCGTGCAGCGCGCTCTCCATGTCGGTGTACACCACGCCCTGCGCCGCCACTTCCGCGCGCACGTTGTGGTACACCAGCTCCGAGTCGTACTGCGCGCCCACGCCCGCCAGCGACTTGCGCTCCGCCTGCGGAATGCCCAGCCGCTCAAACGTGTCCTTAATGTCCTGCGGCACGTTCTCCCAGTTGTTCTGCATCTTCGTGTTCGGGCGGACATACGTCGCGATGTGGTCGATATCCAGCCCGTCCAGCGACGGCCCCCAGTCCGGCACGCGCATATTATTGTAGATTTGCAGCGATTCCAGCCGGAACTGCTCCATCCACGCCGGGTCGTTCTTCTCCTTGGACAGCTTCTCGACGATGGCGGGGGTCAAGCCGGCTTCCATGCGGTACGCGTCATGCTCCGCGTCGCGAATATCATAAATGCTGCGGTCAATGTCCGCAACTTGGCTCTTCTCTGTCATGCCGCTCCCCCATCAGCCCTTGAAGCCCTTTTCGTTGATTTCTTCCACCAGCGCCGCGTCGCCTTCGCGCACAATAACGCCGTTTTCCATCACATGCGTGCGGTCAACACGCAGCGCCTCCAGAATGCGCGTGCTGTGGGTGATAATCAGCAGCGAACCGTGCGTCTTTTCGCGGAACAGGCGGACGCCCTCGGACACCGTGCGCACCGCGTCCACGTCCAGACCGGAGTCGGTTTCATCCAGAATGGCGAGCTTGGGTTCGAGCATCAGCATTTGCAGGATTTCCGCCTTCTTCTTTTCGCCGCCGGAGAAGCCGACGTTCAAATCGCGCTCGGCGTAGCTTTCATCCATCGACAAAAGCGCCATCGTTTCCTTCAGCTTCTTCTTGAAGTCCCACAGGCGGATGCGGCTGCCGCTCTTCTGCTCCAGCGCCGTGCGGATAAAGGCGCTCAGCGTCACGCCCGGCACTTCCAGCGGATTCTGGAAGGACAGGAAAACGCCCTTCTTCGCGCGCTCATTGACGGGCATCGAAGTAATATCCTCGCCGTCAAACGTGATGCTCCCCCGCGTCACCTGATAGGCAGGGTTGCCGGTGATGGCATAGCCGAGGGTGGATTTGCCCGTGCCGTTCGGGCCAAGGAGGACATGGGTTTCGTCCGTGCCGACGGAAAGGTTGACCCCGTGGAGGATTTCCTTTTCGCCCACCTGAACGTGCAGGTCGCGGACGGACAGCAATTCAGCGTGTTTCATATTGCAAAAGCCCTTTCTCTGGCTGATTGATGAATCATTCTTGTGCGGCAGTTTATAACCTACTTCCGCAATAGGATTTTACTCCCGATTCCCATGCTTGTCAAGAGGAATATGCAAATTCCTATGGATTTTGGGTGTTTTGGAATAGCGCGCTGCCGCAGATTTCCCGAAAAAAAAGTTCTTCACGGAATCTTGGGGGAGCAAACAAGGGCTTAGGCGAAGCCCCAAAAGCTGCACGCGGAAGGAGCATGAAAGCGCGACCAACTCAATCGCGCGGAGGGGTCAAGGGGCAATTGCCCCTTGCAGGGTCA
>ERZ1027072.166-NODE-166-length-20371-cov-7.177643_pt1 | contig 20371 bp, 21 predicted proteins | sample MGYA00519418_ERZ1027072 | MGnify/ENA primary metagenome ERZ1027072 (study PRJEB26926, sample SAMN06164764) | human gut metagenome | biome: ENVO:00009003; feature: ENVO:2100002; material: ENVO:00002003 | host: Homo sapiens | place: USA | collected 2012 ...
TTAATCTCAAACCCATCCCGGAGGTGGAACAGGTCACTGCCTGACCTGTCCCGCCTGGATGGTTCTCTTAAAAACACCATATAGATTTTTGTACGCCGCCGCCCGCCATCGAGCAGAATTTTACACCTAATTGGGGATAAAACAGCTTATGGCAGGCGGTGGTGTAGCCCTGATCGGAACTACACTTGTTCCATTACTTTCCGGCTTATTCTAAATCAGATTTGGATCATGGGGCAGGGAAAATCCCTGTCCCGGAGGAAAGGAGGAAATAATTGAACAGCATAATTCAGCAGATTACTGACTGGCTGAAGGGCATTCTTGTATCGGGAATCATGGATAACCTCACCAATACGTTTTCCTCTGTGAATGACCAGGTGGGACAGATCGCAACGGAAGTAGGAAAGACACCGAGTAATTTCATGCCGGCAGTCTTCAGTATGGTCAGGAACCTGTCAGAATCCGTGATCATGCCGGTTGCCGGAATACTGCTCACATTCATTGCGTGTTATGAGCTGATACAGCTCATCATCAGTTATAACAATCTGGCAAGTTTTGAGACATGGTTCATCTGGAAATGAATCTTCAAGACTTTCGTGGCAGTGGAACTGATCACACACACATTTGATATCACGATGGCGGTATTTGATGTGTCACAGAGTGTGGTGCGGCAGGCAGGAGGCATTATACAGGGAAGCACGGCAGTAGATGCAAGTACGCTGGCAACCATGCAGTCCACACTGGAGGCTATGGAACTGGGACCACTTTTTGCAATATTTTTACAGTCATTTATCGTGCAGTTTCTCATGTACGTGCTTTCGGCAGTCATCTTTGTGATCATCAATGGACGTATGGTGGAAATCTATCTGATGGTCAGTCTGGCACCGCTCCCATTTGCAACCTTTGGAAACAGGGAACAGAGCATGATGGGCCAGAATTATATGAGAAGTCTGTTTGCACTGGGATTTCAGGGATTTCTGATCATGGTATGTGTGGGAATCTATGCAGTCCTGATCCAGTCAGTAGCATTCAGCACAGATATCATTGCTTCGTTATGGAAGGTTATGGGCTTTACAATCCTGCTGGCATTTACCTTATTTAAGACCGGAGCAGTAGCACACAGTATATTCCATGCACATTAAGGAGGCAGAGTATGGCAGCATCTTATATCAGTGTTCCAAGGGACCTGACAAAAGTAAAAAGCAAGGTGATGTTCAATCTGACAAAAAGGCAGCTGATCTGTTTTGGCATGGCGGTACTGATCGGAGTACCGTCATTTTTTCTGATGAAGACAGTAATGAAGACCAATACGGCAGTTATGGGAATGATGGTCATTATGATGCCATTCTTTTTCCTTGCCATGTATGAGAAAAACGGGCAGCCGCTGGAAGTCATTTTGAACCATATGATACAGGCAATTTTCAAAAGACCGAAGATCCGCCCATATAAGACGGATAACTATTACGCAGCACTTCTGCGTCAGGCAGAGGCAGAAAAGGAGGTAGAAAAGATTGTTAGACTTTCTCAAAAAGAAAAATCAGGAGAGCAGGAAGTTCACAATGCCGGAAGGATTAAGCAAAGCAGACCAGATGGCAGTAAGGGAAATCGTAAGAAATGCCCAGAAAAATGATGGCATACCGAAGACGGCACAGCAGAGCATTCCTTTTGACAGGATGTTTCCGAATGGTATCTGCCGTGTAGGGCTTGATTATTATACAAAGACAGTCCAGTTTCAGGATATCAATTACCAGCTGGCACAGCAGGAAGACAAGACGGAGATCTTTGAGGAATGGTGCGCATTCTTAAATTTCTTTGACAGTTCCGTAAAGTTTCAGCTTTCATTTGAAAATATGGCAACGGATGTATCGGATTTTGAGAAGAGCATCAAGATCTCCCATAAAAATGACGGATTCGATGATGTCAGGGATGAGTATTCGGAAGTGCTCCTTCATCAGATGGAAGCGGGAAATAATGGTCTTACGAAGACGAAATATCTTACTTTCGGAATCCATGCGGAGTCCATGAAGACAGCAAAACCGAGACTTACGCATATCGAAACGGATATCCTTAATAACTTCAAGAGGCTGGGAGTACAGGCAAGGAGCTTAAACGGCAGTGAAAGACTGGAACTGATGCACAGACAGTTTCACATGGGGGATGATGCGAAGTTCCGTTTCGACTGGAAGTACGTGACAGGATCAGGACTTTCGGTTAAGGATTTTATTGCACCGAGCAGCTTTGCATTTCCTACCGGAAGATATTTTCAGATTGGAGAGATGTACGGATGCATGAGCTTTTTATCCATTGATGCATCAGATATCAGCGACAGGCTTCTGGCGGATTTTCTTTCGATGGAATCAAGCCAGATCGTTACCATGCATATCCAGTCCGTAGATCAGAATGAGGCAATCAAGACCATCAAGCATACGATCACAGAGCTTGACCGTTCCAAGATCGAGGAACAGAAAAAAGCAGTAAGAGCAGGCTATGACATGGATATCATCCCATCGGATCTTGCAACTTATGGCAAGGATGCAAAGGCACTCTTAAAAGAATTGCAGTCCCAGAATGAAAGAATGTTTCTTCTGACGTTTCTGGTCATGAATACAGGAAAGACGAAGCAGGAACTGGAAAACAATGTGTTCCAGGCGGCTTCCATTGCACAGAAACATAACTGCAATCTGATCAGGCTGGATTACCAGCAGGAGCAGGGCCTTATGAGCACACTGCCACTGGCAAATAATCTGATCGAGATTCAGAGGGGAATGACCACATCCAGTACGGCTATTTTTGTGCCGTTCACTACTCAGGAGCTTTTCCAGAGAGGGGATGAGGCATTGTATTATGGTCTGAATGCGCTTTCCAACAATATGATCATGGTGGACAGAAAGAAACTGAAAAATCCGAATGCACTGATCCTTGGTACACCGGGATCCGGCAAGTCATTTTCTGCAAAGAGAGAGATTGCCAACAGTTTTCTGGTTACGGATGATGACATTATCATCTCGGATCCGGAGTCAGAGTATTCTCCGCTGGTTGCAAGGTTCGGTGGTCAGGTTATCAGGATCAGTCCGACATCCGACCAGTACATCAACCCTATGGACATCAATATGAACTATTCGGATGACGACAATCCGATTGCACTGAAAGCAGATTTTATCTTGTCCTTATGTGAGCTGATCGTCGGGAATAAGGATGGTCTGCGTCCGGTAGAAAAGACGGTCATTGACCGCTGTATCAGGCAGATCTATCAAAAATATTTTGAAAATCCGGGTCCGGAGAATATGCCGATCCTTGGAGATCTGTATGAGGCACTACTTTCCCAGGAGGAACCGGAGGCAAAGCATGTGGCAACCGCCCTTGAAATCTATGTGTCAGGTTCCCTGAATGTATTCAACCACAGAACCAATGTGGAGCTTACGAACCGCCTTGTATGTTATGACATCAAGGATCTTGGAAAACAGCTGAAAAAGATTGGAATGCTCGTGGTACAGGATCAGGTATGGGGACGAGTAACGGAGAACCGTATCCAGGGAAAATCTACCAGATACTATATGGATGAGATGCACCTTCTCCTCCGTGAAGACCAGACGGCAGCCTATACGGTTGAAATCTGGAAGCGTTTCAGAAAATGGGGAGGAATCCCGACCGGCATCACCCAGAATGTAAAGGACCTTCTTGCTTCCAAGGAAGTGGAGAATATCTTTGAAAACTCTGATTTCATCTATATGCTCAACCAGGCAGTAGGGGACAGACAGATCCTTGCAAAGCAGTTAAATATCAGCCCTCACCAGCTTTCGTATGTAACACATTCGGGAGAAGGCGAAGGGCTTTTATTCTATGGAAATGTGATCCTTCCATTCGTGGACAGATTCCCGGCAAATACGGAGCTTTACCGTATCATGACAACCAGACTGTCCGAAGTGGCTGATGCAAAGAAGGAACAGTCAGCGTAGTGGCTGTTTCTTCGGAAAGGATAGAGCATGAATGAAGAAAAATATACAAGGGATTCTGCTAAGAAGTCCACCCGGAAGAAAAAAGTGAATCCGGATATCCATGCAGGGAAAAGCCACAGCGAAAAGCTGAAAAATGATTCGTCGGCAGCCAGAAGTTACCGTGGCAAGATCCGGTACGGGAAAAAGGATAATTCTCTGTCTGTCAGCGAAGCAAAAGAACTTCGCAGTATGAAAAAACAGGGGAGAAGGAGGATATATAAAAATCAGGCAGTTGCAGCCACAGTAAGAAAAACCACGATTAAAAATGAGGATGACAACAGTGGAACAGACAGCCTGAATGCAGGGCTGGCGGCTGTGGAGACCGGTATTGGAAAAGTACGGGAGCATGGACAGGCAAGAAAATATTCTTCCAAGATCCATAACCGCAGTGACCATCTGGATGCCGTGCAGGGAGCAAGAGGAGCGAAAGAAGCCGGAGAGGCGGGAGAAAGCACCATGTCAGCTACCGTGAAGAAAACACGCAAAAAGCTGATGCAGAGGGAATTTGCTGAGGCGGCAGCAAAGAAGCAGGCAAAGGAAGCTGCAAACGGAGCAGGAAAGATCAGTAAAAAGCTGACGGATCAGGCGGAGGACCTGATGGGAAGGCTTGCAGAGATGCTGAAAGAATTCTGTGAAGACCATCCGGTCGGCATGATCATAGCGGTGGCAATTCTGATCGTTGTTCTTGTAATATCAGGAGCACTGACATCCTGTTCTGCTCTTGGAAGCGGCATAAACAGTGGAACTGTGGCAACTTCATTTACCGCTGAGGATGATGATATCAGGCAGGTGGAAGCAGATTATGTGGCACTGGAGACGGCACTGCAGAATAAAGTGGACAGCATTGAGACAGATCATCCGGGATATGACGAATACAATTATTCGCTTTCAGAGATATCCCATAATCCTTTTGAACTGGCGGCACTGCTGACGGTTCTGTATGAGAACTATACACCGTCAGAGGTTCAGTCAAAATTACAGACCATCTTTGATTATCAGTATACGCTGACATCAACGGAAGTTGTGGAGATCAGAACCAGGACAGAGACCAGATGGCATTATGTGACACATTACCGGGATGAGGAAAGAACCGGATACCGCCTGGTAAACGGACGTCTTGAATCCTATACCTATACCGTGTCAGTTCCATATGAGGTATATGAATCCTATGAGGTTGAAGTGGAGTATGAGTACAAGATACTGAATACAACGCTGACCAACAATGGAATATCCGCAGCTGTCAGTGCACTGAATCTGACGCAGGATCAGATGGAACGGTATACGCTGCTTCTGGAGACCAGAGGCAACAAACCGGATATCTTCGGGGATAATGTATATGCAAATCCGGGTGTATCGGAGGAATATGAGAGATATGCCGTACCGGGAGAATACCTGACGGACCAGCAGTTTTCCAATATGCACCGGGAAGCCGAAAAGTATCTTGGATATCCTTATGTATGGGGAGGATCCTCACCGGGTACAAGTTTTGACTGTTCTGGTTTTGTGAGCTATGTCATCAATAATTGTGGAAATGGCTGGAACTATGGCAGGCTTACGGCAAATGGCTGGAAGAATGCAACCGCAAGAGTGGCAGCTTCCGATGTAAAACCGGGAGATCTGGTCTTTTTCCAGGGAACCTATAACACTGCCGGAGCATCCCATGTGGGTATTGTAGTCGATCCGGTAAATAAGATCATGATTCACTGTGGCAATCCAATCCAGTATGCGTCATATGATACACCATACTGGAGGGCACATGCCTATTGCTATGGAAGAATCCAGTAATTATGAATGCAGCGAAAGTCACCAAAGTGGTGGCTTTTTTGCTGTCACAAAGGAAAGGAGAGCGCTTATGTATGCAAAGTTAGATAAGCTCCGCGAGGATCTGAAAAAGGCAGTAGCCAAAAGAGAGGCAGCGGATGCAAAGGTAAAGCAGCTGGAAGCAAAGCTGAAAGAAGAGGAAAACCAGCAGATCGTCAGTGATGTTGCATCCTATAATTTATCACCGGAACAGCTGGCACAGTTCTTACAGCTTGCAAACAGTGGAAGATTACAGGAAATGCTCAGCGGACAGGTTCCGATGCCCGGAGCCGTGAATGCAGATACATCCGGTAAAAAACAGGATGAAGACAATGAGACAGATATGGATAAGGAAGAGGAGGATTTCTTAGATGAAGAGAATGAATAATTTGAAAAACGTGATCGCAGCAAAGATTATGGGAGGTCTGGTAATCGGAATGGCAGCCGTTGCGGGTGTGTCACCGGTTACTGTATTTGCACAGAGTCAGGAAGCAGAATGCATCTGTGACGAAAAGTGCTCACAGGATTCCATCAATGAGGAATGTGCAGTATGCCTTTATGATTACAATGTCTGCCAGGGTGTAGATGCACATATAGAAGATTCAGAGGAATGTACTGAGACAGCCGAGGAAAACTACGGTCCTCTTACACCGGATGGAAATATGAATCTGGTGGATGATTACGGTTCCATTGAGGCAGGTGGCAAGCAGTTCATTACGGTCACAACCAAGTCCGGCAATTATTTCTATATCATCATTGACCGTGATGATAAGGGAACAGAGACCGTGCATTTCCTGAATCTTGTTGATGAATCAGACCTTTTGAAGCTCATGGAGGATGATGAGGTGGAGTCCTATATGAATTCCCAGGGAATGACCGCTTCGGAGAAAGAGAAAGAGAAAGAGGAAGTAAAAAGTACAGAGGCTACAGAAGAAATCTCTGAGGAGCCAAAGGAAGAGGCAAAAGCTCTTGAGACCGGTAAGAAGAAAAATGTAACAGGAATTATGGCACTGGTTCTGATCGCAGCCATTGGTGGTATTGGTGGATTTATGTATATGAAGTCCAATAAGGGAAAGAAAAAAGCAGATGCACCGGATCCGGATGCAGATTACTTCGACAGTGATGATGACGAGGATTATCTTGCAGATATGGATATCGGGGAAGAATCCGTATCAGACCAGGATACCGATGAGGATATTTCCATGGAAGAGGATATCCAGATGGACGAAGCAGATGAGGAATAGGATTACAGGAATGAGGCAGTCGGGAGGCTGCCTTTTTTCAATGGGAGGAATCTATGGCAGAGAAAGAGTTTGACCAGCTAACACCGGATGAGAAAAAAGCAAGATTTCAGAAAGCACTGGATGACTATAACAGCGGATTTGTTGAAGTGGATTATGCATTGCGGTCTGTAGCTTCCATTCGTGTGGAAGAGGCACTGGAAGATGCCGGCAGAGGACTGGAGGAATTCAAGCCGGCACAGAGAAGAGTGCTTTTTGAAGCAGCAAAAGCAGACCTGAACATGGAACATTATATGAATCCTAAGTTTTCCGCATCCCATATGAAGTTCATTATGGAGCAGGAAATGGCAGGTAAGGATGTCACATGGCTTCCTATCGGGAAAATCCATCACAGGAGCATTGTGGACAAACCACTTACCAGAGACCAGATAAGAAGGATAAAGGAAAGGATGCAGAGGGCAGAACCTAAAGAATCTGTGATTGCAGATCTGCATGAAAAGAAAAAAGAAACGGCCAGGGTTCCGAAGAAACAGGGACAGCAAAAGGAGAAAGGAGAGCGGTAATATGGCAAGAAAAAGCAGATATCTGGGATATATGAAGGGATTACAGAAGATTTTCAAGCATGAGAGGACATCTACAAAAGAGTCTTTGCTGGACAAGCTCAGGAGCATGAAAAACAGGGAGTTCACAATGAACATACCTGTTAGGGAAGGAGTGGAGGATGAACATTAGCGGAATTCGTCCGAAACAGGAATTTTATGCCGGCATGGAGAAGCAGGAGCCGGAGAAAAAAGAAATGCATCGACTGAATCAGGTGGCTATCCGTATGGTGGAAATGCCGCCTCTTTTCAGTGAGGAACCTATGAACGGTCCGGCGGCAGCAGTAAAAGTTATGGCAGATACGTTTCGGGATTATGACAGGGAAGTTGTTGCTGTTGTGAATCTGCGGGCTGACATGAGACCAATCAATATAAATATTGCAAGTATAGGAGCTCTTGACCAGTCGATTGCACATCCAAGAGAGATTCTTAAGAGTACCATTTTGTCCAATGCAGCAGCTATCATATTGGTTCATAATCATCCATCCGGCAGACTGGTTCCAAGTGTGGAAGATATCGGTCTGACTGACAGAATGAATAAGATTTGTGGTTTGATAGGTGTTAAATTGGTGGATCACATCATAGTGGGACCTGGAAATGAATTCTATTCATTTAAGGAGAAAAACCAGATGCCTTTAGCGTCATTGAAGCTGACAAAAGATCTGGAAGATATAGAACTGGAGGGATTTAGAGTGGCAGAAAATACAGCGGTAAAAGAAGAGAAGAAGGTAATCACGCTTACGGTTGCGGAATGCATGGAATTTCACAGCATGGGTGAATTTCATGAGAATATCAAGAGTGTGGCAGAGGCTGTAGCAAAATTCAAAGCAATTTCACCGGAGCGTATGCACGGAGTTCCGGCAATCGGAATCAGGGCGGCTGATCCAAAGGATCCGGATGAATATACGGAGATGGATGTACTGATCGGGAGAAGGATTGACATGGATATGCTTCGTTATATACCGGAGATTGCAGACAACTGGCAGGCAAAACAGATGATTGCATCACTGATCCATGAGATGCCGGATGTAAAAGTTGTGGGACAGATCCCCGACAGCATACAGAAGAAAATCGACTGGCTGGAGTCTAGGGATAAGCGGACGGATGAATTGCAGCAGATAACGGACAAACTGGAGAAGGGAGTTGTGGAGGTGTTCCAGAGTGACAGATATAAGCAGTTTCTTGACACGATGGCGAAATTTCCAAGATATTCCGTAAACAATTCACTTCTGATCATGATGCAGAAACCGGATGCACAGCTGTGCCAGAGTTTTACCGGTTGGAAGCAGATGGGGCGGTATGTGAAAAAGGGGGAAAAGGGAATCAGCATCCTTGCCCCGGCTCCTTATAAGATCGAGAGAGAACAGACAAAACTGGATGAAAAGGGAAGACCGGTATTTGATGCTGACGGAGAACCGGTAAAGGAGAAAGTGGAAGTCACGATCCGGGCATTCAAGGTGGTAAAGACATTTGACCTGTCCCAGACAGACGGAAAAGAACTTCCTACCATTGGTCCTTCTTAAAATGGAGTACAGTTTATAGTAGTGTATAGCGTGTACCAAGTTATAATTATGGGGTTGAAAATAACAGTATACACAGATAATGTGGAAAAATGTGTATGACGTTTATATAGAAAATAACATTGAAAAAGAAATTCAAGAATGGGTAAATTCATTAAATTTAAAATAGAATAATAATTACATGAGTGACAGAAGATAAGAATCTGAATTCCCTGTCACTTTTATATTATTTGATAAGAAAAAAGAACTGGTTTATATCCGATAAGAATATAGACTGGTTCTTATTTTTAATATGCTATTATATACACAGGGAGTCGGGGAATGTCGAACTATAGCAAGCCGGAAAAGAAAGCATTGATATCGGTATGAAAGAGTTTTGCAAGTGCAACTAATTCAGATGCCTTAATGTTCATGCGATTTGTTTCCAGTTTGGCATAGGTACTTTTGGTGATGGAGATACCCATAAGATTTAATTTTGCAACTACTTGGTCTTGAGTCATATTGTTTTTATATCGAATTGCTTGGATATTTTTACCAATATCCATATCTGGTCTAATCTTTTGCATAATGATGAACTCCCCTTATAAAATAAAAAGTTTCGTAATACAGAAACATATATATTGATTCTAAAGAATTTAAATTTTATAATGTTTCGTAATAAGGAATTATTTTTAACAGGAAGAGGTAAAAGTATAATGGATGTGGAGATGGAAAAGAGAAAATTTTTAAATCTATGTGGCAAAAGAGATCGAGCATTATTGTCAGGTGAAAAAAGAATGACATTGGGGGATATGGAACGATTGACATATCTGACAGAATTTTTTGAACTGGAGAACTATGGAATCGCCTTATGGAAAGAATTTGGTGATGATGTAAAAGAGCCATTTGAAGCGATGATGAAAATGTTAGATGAGCCGGAGTGCATAGAAGATCGATGGCTTGATGACGAAGCAAAAGGGGAAAAGTGGTTGTTAGAATTTCAGGAACTGGCATTAACGGAAGAATACAGGGAATGGATTCGAAATTATATCGATAAAAAATATGAAGAAAGAGGATTACCATATCCGACAGGAGCAGACTTCGATTAAGAGGTCTGCTTTTTTCTGGTCTTTTGGGAGGTGATAAGAGGTGGAAGTAAGTATTTATGAACTCTTGGCGGCAGCAAGAGAATCGGCTAAATCTGATTATATAAAAGGGGACAGCATTTTGTGTGAGAAGAGATTTCATCCAGATACCCATTACATGGTAGAAATAGAACTGCTGAAAAATGATAACAAGCTGGGAAAAAAGGGCAATTATATACGGAAGTTTTTGACAGAACCGGAGTATCTTCCCATTTTACAAAAGCAGGAAAAACATCTCATAAAAATAAAAAGACAGGCAATTGTTCAAAAAGGAAACTTGCGATATATCCCTCCCCCGGACAGGCTGGACCGCCGCCGGGAGAGGGATCTTTTATAACCGGCTGGGAAGGAACAGTAGTGTTCCTCTGGCGATAGTGGTATAAAAAAGCCAGATTTTCCGCAGGTTTTGGGACGCTGGAACATAGAAAAGTGTTCACGAATGGCACTTTTGCAACGATCCGTTGCAGCAGTGACAACATTTTTGACCTTACGTTAAACAGAAAAAATGAAAGGATGTGATTGCGATAATCATAGGAATTGATCATGGCTATTATGCCATTAAAACAAGACAAGTGTCTTTCCCAAGTGGAATTATTGGGTATGATTACGAGCCGTATACCATGCAGAATGTTCTGCAATATCAAGGAAAGTATTATGTCTGCGGTACGGGAAGACAGACGCTGGTAAAAAATAAAACGTCAAATGATAATTATTATCTGCTGACGTTGGCAGCCATTGCAGAAGAAATCAAGCATCGGAAAGCGGAACGAAAGACAGAGGTAATTCTGGCTGTTGGACTTCCGCTTTCAAGTTTTGGAAGAGAGAAACAGGGATTCAGGGAGTATCTGTTGCGGAAAGAGCAGCCAGTGCGATTTTTATATGAAAGTGAGTTATATGAGATAACAATAAAAGATGTGAAACTGTTCCCACAGGGATACTCTGCGCTTGCTCTGCATCCAGAGTATCTGAAGAATGAACCGTCTGTTCTGCTTGTTGATATTGGTGGCTGGACCGTTGACCTTATGAGGCTGGACAATGCTGTTCCGAATGCAGCAACGTGCAGAAGTCTGGAACTTGGAGTAATCCGATGTATTGATGAGACAGCAGAACAAGTGCGTAGAAATACCGGACTGTCTGTGACAGAAACTCAAATTGAGCGTGTGCTTCGGAGGGAATCTTGCAGTATGGCAGAGGAGGCCAGACGGATCATACAGGAAAACGGACGGAAATATATAGAAAGAATACTGTCTGCGGTGACAGAATCCGGGTTTGATCTCCGGGCAGTACCCACCGTATTTATGGGGGGAGGCTCCGCAATTTTAAAACGCCACGTGACCGCACAGGACGCGATTTGCCGCCCCGTTTTTATAGAGGACGTCCATGCCAACGCAACAGGGTATGAACGGATTGTAGAGCAGATGTGGACGAGATGACACGCCCGGTATATTCGTTCCGCCCGAACCTGAAAAATCCAGAACACCAGAGGGCATGGGAGAAATTTCAAAGTGTTCCAGAAGGGCAGAAAAGCCAGTATCTGGTTCAGGCAATTCTGGAAAAAGAGGATCGGAAATGGATGGAAGAAGTCATTCAAAAGACGATAAAAGAAAGTGTTCGGGAATTAGGAATATGTGGCACTACGGAACAATTGAAAACGAAACCATCATCGGAAGAAATACCAGATCAGATGATGGATTTTCTATCTCAAATGGAAAATTTGTAAAGGGGGTGAGGCCTATGATTGCACGATACATACATTGTTGGATCTGCTAGGGGTAAGGCAAGAAATGCATCGATATCTTTGGTGGGTATTGTGAATAGCTTTCCATGCGGCTTTGGAGTATGTTGTGTGTAGCAAAAGTGAAAGGAGAAAGGTTATGGCAGAGATGAAAAATATCTGCGGAAAGATCCCGATGGACTTACATGAGAAAGTAAGAGAAGAGATTGAACTCACAGAAAGCAGCACACAAAAATTTTTACAACAGGTCATTGAAGAACATTTCAACAGAGTGGAAGGAAAAGGAGAAATAAGCATGGGAGCAGTAAGAACAGTAGCAGTACAGGTATCAGAGGAATTATTCCAGAGATTAAAAGTAGTCATCGGAAAGAAACACATGAAACAGAAAGACTTCTTAATTCAGATTATAGAAGAAGCACTGGAAAAGGTAGAGGTCGAATGGCAAAGCAAAGAGCAGCCTGAAGAATCCGAACAGACAACTGGAGAATTGGGAACAGAAGAAACTCAACCGGAAGAAAGAACTGAGCCGGAAAGGGAAAGTGAACCAGAAGAGGAAGCCGAACCGGATGGAGAAAGTGAACCGAAAGAGGAAAACAAACCAGAAGGGGAAAGTGAACCGGAAGAGGAAACTGAACCAGAAGGAGAGACTGATCCGGAAGAATCCAAAGCAGAAGAACCAACAGAATGGTAACCAATTGATACAGAATAACGAAGGGCGGTATGAGAGATCATGCCGCCTGTTTTTATCAGCAAAAAGGAGGTTGATAGCCGCAACCATTCAATTTTTTGATCTCTTTAGCGGAATCGGGGGATTTCGTGAAGGCTTAAGACGGGCAGGAAACTTTGTCTGTGTCGGACATTGCGAGGTGGATACTTATGCGGATAAGAACTACCGATTGCTGTTTGATACGGAAGGGGAGTGGTATTGTAATGACGCAAGAACAATCGAACCAGAACGAATGCCAGATTTTGATTTACTCTGTGCAGGATTTCCTTGCCAGGCATTCTCTATCGCCGGAAAGCGAGAAGGATTTGCAGATGCAAGAGGAACTCTCTTTTTTGAAATTGCCCGGATTCTTGAAGCTAAAAGACCCTCGTATTTTATCCTTGAAAATGTTCCCGGTTTGTTATCGCATGACAAAGGCCGGACGTTTTGCACCATCCTCAGTACGCTTTCTGAACTGGGGTACCATGTCGAATGGAAAGTGCTTAACAGCAAGGATTTCGGAGTCCCCCAAGCAAGAAAACGGGTGTATATTGTCGGATATTTTGATTTCCGATGTGCCGGAAAAGTATTACCTGAACCAGAAACAAATGGAGCAGCTCTTGTTCAAGTCCGGGCAGGAAGTCAGGGGAAAAGAGTCTACAGTCCCAAAGGACTAAGCTGTACCCTGACATCACAGGCAGGTGGAATGGGCGGCAAGACAGGATTATATGATGTAGGTGTTCCAATCAAAGAGAATACAAAGCTCGGCTACAAACTTGCAAGAGAAGGGGACAGCATCGATCTGGGTTATGCGAATCTCAACAGCAGGAGAGGAAGAGTCGGACACCAGATCGCACATACCCTGACAACAGGTGTTCAACAGGGAACGCTGCACTTTGTCGATCTTTCACCTCCGCCGGTGGTAACGGAAGAATGCAGAAGCCTGAATACCAGACAATGCGGTGTCCACAAATACAAAGGAGAATGTTCTGGTGTATTAGCAGAGGATGGAGCAAGAGCAGTCTTAACACCAGCAAAAGAGAATGTTCGTCAGAACGGCAGACGTATGAAAGAACCCGAAGAACCGATGTTTACAATTACTGCAACCGATCGTCATGGCATCTTGTATCACGGCAGAATAAGAAGGTTAGTTCCGAGGGAATGTCTGCGACTGCAGGGTTATTACGACTGGCAGATTGATAAGATCATAGACAGCACTTCTGACGCACAGCTTTATAAACAGGCTGGAAACGGAGTAACTGTCAATGTTATCGAGGCAATTGGCAGATTGTTACAAAAGGCAGACTCCGAACTTAACACACAGAAAGTGTCTGAGAAAGGAATCCATTAGGCATGATCGGAATAAAAGACCAATACTTTGGCACAGAAATCGAAATGACAGGGATTACCAGACAACGTGCTGCAGAAGTTGTTGCTGAAATGTTTGGAACAGAAGCATATTATGACGGCACTACTTATGGAGTCTGGTCAGTGATAGATCTGGAAGGAAAAAAGTGGAAATTTATGTCTGATGGGAGCATTTATACACAACGGAAAGTATACGGTCGAATTGTAGACGCAGGTGGAGAATATTCAACAGAAATGGTATCACCGAAATTATCCTATGATGAAATGGGAAAGTTACAGGAAGTAGTACGATGTCTGCGACAGCATGGAGGTTTTGTAAATGAGTCCTGTGGTCAGCATGTTCATGTAGATGCATCGAATCATACACCGCAGAGTCTGAAAAATGCACTGACAATTATGTATGCAAAGGAAGATATCCTGTTCAAAGCACTGAAAGTGCAGGAGAGAAGAGCAAATAGTTATTGTCAGAGGGTGCGACCGGAGGTATTGGAGAAAATCCGAAAAATACCAAATAAATCAATCACAATGGACCGAGTAAGAAATGTCTGGTATGGAGGCAGGGATGGAAGTCATACCCATTATGATCATACCCGTTATTATGCTCTGAATCTTCATGCTGTGTTTTCCAAGGGAACTTTGGAATGGCGTTGTTTTGAAAGCACACTACATGCAGGAAAGGTGAGAGCAAATATTACACTGGCATTAGCCATTTCCGCACAGGCAATCAATCAGAGATCGACACAGATGAAAAAGACACTGATATCAGAAAACCCGGCATTTACATTTCGTACATTTTTATTGAGACTTGGGTTAATTGGAGACGAATATAAAAATGTTCGAAAACATCTGCTGGCAAATCTGGATGGTGATCTTGCGTGGAGATATGATAAAAGCACGTATGAGTGTCTGAAGAAAAATCAAAGGACAGAAGGAGTCAGATAGAGGTGAGAAAAAATGAAAGATAGATATTACTTCGCTTATGGCAGCAACATGAATCTGGAGCAGATGAAGTACAGGTGTCCGGCTGCGGAAGTTGTGGAAAACGTCCGGCTTGAAAATTATCGGCTGGCATTTCGGGGAAGGGCTCCGGGCAATGGGGTAGCAACGGTTCTGCCGGAAAAAGGAAGCTATGTCGAAGGAGTCTTATGGAAAATCACAGAAGCGTGTGAGAAGAGTCTGGATTTTTATGAAGGATTCCCAAGTTTTTATGGGAAAGAATCGATTCGGGTAAAAAATCAGGATGGTGTGGAGAAAGAAGTGTTTGTATATATGATGAACGCTCCGCACAAAGATGTTCCGGCAAAGCCATCGAAATTTTATCTGGATGGAATTCTGGAAGGATGTAAGGATAACCAGATTCCAACGGAGTCTGTCATGGAAGCGGTAAAACGTACCAGACAGGAAGTAAAAAAAGAAAAAAATCGATATGCAAGATAAAACGTACCGCAGAGGAAACATCTTCTGCGGTATTTTACTGAAAAAATCTATTTATAATAGGAAGGAAAAGCACATGAAGGTTAGAAAATTAAAGACCAGAATTGCTGCTTTTGGACTGGCTGTCCTGATGGGCATCAGTACCTTGAGCAGTGCGAATGCGTTTGCGGCCGAACAGACAGGCTCGGAACAGCAGACGGAAGTACAGGCATCTGAACAGGCGGTAACAAGCCAGAAAGATACATCAGTTACAGCAGATGATATCACAAAAGCAGTTTCAGATGATACATTTGCAGTGGAAACCAGTATGGAAGGAATCCATTATGATGCAGAAAAAGAAGATGTTACGCTTGTAAGTATCAAAGATGAGAATGGTGGAGAGTATCATTCAGACAAAGCAGGAACATATATTGCCACTTATATGGTCGTTCCAAAAGATAAGAGTGACAGCTATACCATCACCCGTAAAGTGACTCTGACGGATACCGAAGGACAGGCACATTCCGAAGAAAATGGTGGAGAGAAACAGAAGTCAGATACAGAATCTGAAGATGATTCGGATTCGCCTGTGCAGAACTACACAGATGTAGAAATTGAAACATCCGAAGAAGATGCATCTGCACAGGCAATCAAAGAACTGAAAGAGGACATCGAAGAGGGAAATGTGATGGTATTGTCTGCGGCTGAAAGAGCTACAAGCAGCGGTTCCACAGTTACATTGACAAAGGGGAGAACTATTTATTATCCAAGTTATATTGGAAATTATCTTACTTGCCTGTTTACAGTCAATGGAAAAATTGCATACTGCCTTCAGTCCCAGAAAGCATCCCCACCGAGTGGAAGTTATGTAGCACAGGTACTGGACAGCAATAAAAATCTGCAGAAAGTCCTTTATTATGGTTATGGCGGGGCAGGAGATCTGACAGGAAGTTATCTGTCTGGAAAAACGGAAGATGAAAAGTATGTGTATACACACATTGCAGCCAGCTATGCTTATGCAGGAGAAGCCGGATTTACAGGGTGTAATTATAATGACCTTGTAAATGCAGGGGTTATCGCATATATCAATTATCTGTTTGGACAGGAAGAACCGCCAAAAGGTGAACTGAGCCTTTCAAGCACAAAGCTGAATGCAGTACGGGATGGAAACATCCAGAAAACACCAAATATCACACTGTCTGGAGATCACAGAAACTATGTGACACTGAGTGTACCAGAAAATGTGACAGCACATAATCTTTCCAAAGGAACAAGTGTTACAAATGGAAAAATCCAGATTTATGGTGGAGATACATTCTATCTGTCCGCAGATTTATTACTGACAGGCAGTTATGCTTCCGGCAACTTATATGGTTCTGTCGGAAAGACATGGAGAACACTGGTGTTGACAACCGGAGATTCCAAGCAGGATATCGGTGTATTTGAAAGCGAAACAGCAGCGCCGGTAAGCTTCAGTGTACAGTGGCTGAATATGACACGCATTGAACTTATGAAGAAAGATGTCAATACACAGAATCCACTGTCAGGAGCAGTTTATGGTATTTATACTGATAAGAAGTGTGAAAATCTGCTGATGACAATGTCAGCAACCGGAACAGACGGAAAAGCAGTCAGCGATTATTTTGATTCTGCACTGAAAACAGTGTACGTGAAAGAGATCACTGCTCCGACAGGATACAAACTGAATACAGAAGTATATAAAGTGGCTGTTACTGCCGGAAAGACAATGACTGTAACAGCAACAGATGAGAGAGTCACCGGAAAGGTGAAAATCGCAAAGATCGATAAAGAAACACTTGCATTTAAAGCGCAGGGGGACAGTGTTCTTCGTGGTGCTGTGTATGGTCTGTATGCAAAAGAGGACATCGTGCATCCGGATGGCACAACAGGGGTTCTGTATAAACAGGACAGCCTGATTGCACAGGGAGTCATCGGAGATGACGGAACACTGGAATTTTCAGAATTATACCTTGGAGAAATGTATGTAAAAGAGATCACTCCACCGGAAGGATATACACTGGATACTACCAAATACGAGGTATCAGTAACTTATGAAGGTCAGGATGTTGCCGAAGTGACAAGAGACCTTACGGTAAAAGAGCAGGTAAAGAAACAGGCATTCCAGTTAATCAAAATCAGTGAAGATGGAGAGCAGACAGAAACAGACCTGGTTGCAGGAGCAGGATTTAAGGTATATCTGATCAGCGACCTGACACAGGTAAAAAATGGAAAACTGAAGCCAGCCAATGGAGAAAGCTATACAGCAAGCGATTTCAAAAATTATGACTTCAGCAAAGAGCAGGTTGCAGTTACTTACGAGAATGGAACAGCCGTACCAGTACCAGAACTGATCACTGATACAAAAGGATATGCAGTCAGCCCGGAACTGCCGTATGGAAGTTATGTTGTAGTGGAAAGTACTACCCCTGAGAATTTGAAAACCATTGATCCATTTGTTGTAAATGTGGAAAATGACAGCAGAGAGCCAATGCAGTGGAGAGTATTTGATGACCGCCCGTTTGAATTTTTGCTGAAAATTGTAAAGAAGGATGCACAGACTGGAAATACTGTTTTAAAGGCTGGTGCTTCTTATAAGATTTACGATGTGACAAATAAGAAATATGTGGAACAGGTTGTTCAGTATCCGAAGAAAGAAAAGATCAGTGTATTCGAAACAAACGAGGAAGGATATCTGATCACACCGCAGGAACTGAAGTGCTCTACCTACCGAATCGAAGAAGTGAAAGCACCGGAAGGATTTGTAAGACAGGGAAGCGAGGAGTCCCTGTATGATGGAACAACGATTATTTCACCATTAGAGCAGACTACAAAAGGAACATATAAAGAAAATCCACAGAGCGGTATTGTAATTACAGTATCCTCAAACACTGCACATCAGATTGATCCAGATACAGGAGCAGCGATTGTAGAGGTAGAACAGAAAAACGATGAACAGGTAGGAAGCCTGCTCCTGACGAAAAAGGGAGAACAGCTTACCGAAGTAACAGGAGATTCTGTTCTGGCAAAAGTAAAAGCACTGGTCTCTAAAGTAAGAAATGCTGTATCTGGTAAAGAAGAAACAGGTATTTATAAAGGCTTTAAATATGAAGAAACCGGAGTAGAAGGTGCTGAATTCGAAGTATATGCCAAAGATACCATCTATTCACCGGACGGAGCAAAGGACGAAGAAGGAAATCCAGTTGTCCGTTATGAGAAAGATGACCTGGTAGCCAAACTGACTACAGATGAAAATGGAACAGCAGTTATCAACAATCTGCCACTGGGAACGTATTATCTGAAAGAAGTTGTAGCAGGAGAGAATTTTGTCCTGAATACAGAACAGAAAGAATTTACCCTGACAGCAGAGGATGATACACAGGCAGTCGTTTATGAAGGCGTTACCTATAAAAATGAAAGACAGAAAGTTTCTGTATCAGTAGAAAAGAAAGATTCTGTCACAGGCGAAAAGCTGGAAGGTGTTATTTTTGGACTGTATGCTGCGGAAGATATTCTTTCTAATCAGGGAGAGGTTCTCGTAGAGAAAGATACCCTGCTGGAAAAGAAAGCAACGGATGCAAAGGGAACACTTACTTTCGACAGTGATCTTCCACATGGAAAATACTATGTCAAAGAGGAAGTCAGAAAAGCCGGATATCTTCCAAATGAGGAAGTATGGAATGTAGACGCAACATATGAAAATCAGAATCTTGCAAAGATTGAACTGAACAAAGAAGTTGAGAATCAGCCGACAGAAACACGTATTACCAAAACAGATGCAACAACCGGAAATGAGCTGGAAGGAGCCAAACTGCAGGTCATTGATAAAGACGGAAATGTTGTGGAAGAATGGGTAAGCAGTAAGGAAGAACATGTCATTTACGGACTGCCAGAAGGAACTTACACCTTGCATGAAGAACTGGCTCCTTATGAAGACGGCTATGTGTCTGCCAGCGATGTGACGTTTGAAGTCAAAGAAGATGGCAGTGTGACAAAGGTTGAGATGAAAGATGAATATTCCAAAGTGGAAATTTCAAAAACAGACCTTACAACCGGAAAAGAACTGGAAGGGGCAAAGCTTCAAATTATCCGCAAAGACGGAACTGTTCTGGAAGAGTGGATTACAGATGGAAAACCACATTCCGTTGAAAAACTCCCAGTCAATGAAGAACTTACTCTGCGTGAGATCACAGCACCGGATGGTTACGAGATTGCGGAAGATGTCACATTTACATTGAAAGATACAATGGAAGTCCAGAAAGTAGAAATGAAAGATGCCAGAACACCGGAGAAAACAACAGAAAAAACAAATGCACCAAAAACAGGTGATAACCAGAAAATATGGGCGTTTGTTCTGCTTGCACTGGCATCTGCTGGAACAGCTACAGGAGTGACTGTATACCGCAGAAAGAAGTCAAAAATGACAGACAACAAAAAAGAAACAGAAGAAAAATAAAATAAGAATTACAGGATAAACCAATCTGACAGGGCAGGAGATGTGCATAAAGCAGCTTCTGCCCTGTCTGTATATAAGGAGAAGAATGATGAGACGTTTTTATACAGCAGAATCAGTAACAGAAGGACACCCAGACAAAGTATGCGATCAGATAGCAGATGCAATCTTAGATGAATGTCTGCGTTACGATCCATCTTCGAGAGTGGCGTGTGAAGTCCTTGCTACAAGAGGAAATGTGTTTGTAGCAGGAGAAATCACCAGCGGATATGAACCACCAGTGTTTGATGTGATCCGAAAAGTTTTAGAAGAGTGTGGATATTGTACAGATGGGATAGAAATGGATACGTTTGTACACCAGCAGAGTCCAGATCTGTCTCTTATACACATCTGACGCTGCCG
>ERZ1027072.173-NODE-173-length-19942-cov-19.025092_pt1 | contig 19942 bp, 15 predicted proteins | sample MGYA00519418_ERZ1027072 | MGnify/ENA primary metagenome ERZ1027072 (study PRJEB26926, sample SAMN06164764) | human gut metagenome | biome: ENVO:00009003; feature: ENVO:2100002; material: ENVO:00002003 | host: Homo sapiens | place: USA | collected 2012 ...
GCTCGGAGATGTGTATAAGAGACAGACGATGTTGTGTTTGCTAACCCTTACTAAGCCTGTTAAGACCTAGGATGGTGTAGATGTAGTACAGGGAGTAGTTTTGGTAAGAAATAAATGAATTGTTTAATATTTTACTCATAGAAGTTGATCTCACTGGAATAATCGATAAGATTATTCTCATCATCGCTATGGATGCTACTATCAGAGCCCTTTTCGTAGAATATAGGGGATCTTTTGTTATGATGATATGATTCAGACTCATTACTATCATCTTCATCCTCCTCTTTCTTAATAGCAGCTTCAATGATCTTGTTGATGTTGACATTGTGAATTACGTTGTTGACATCTCTCATTGAGTATCTAGGACTGCCTCTAGCCTTATTCTTATCAGTATTGCCCTTCGTCAATCTAAGAAGGTATACTGTACCTTTCGATTCATCTATCTTCTTCTGATAGAGAATTTGGTCTTTGAAATCGAAGTAATAATCCTTGAATTTATATTTCTTGTCACCATTTATCTTGATCTTGTTAACCTTTCTGCAATGCTTCAATATCTCATCAATAGCATCTCTATCAGTAATCCTTACTGGTCTGTTTGATGAATACTTCCTTAGCTTAATGTTTGTTGATTGAGGAACCCATTCGAGGTTGTCAATTCTATTAATGGGTTGTCCTCGTGTTTTGTGGTGAACCTGGTATGGTTTACCATTATCCTCTCTTGGAGGTTCACCAATGATAGAACGAGCAGCAAGGCGATGAACATCAGAGGTTTCTCTCTCAATTTTGACTTTTGGATACTTTCTCTTAGTGTCCAGCGATCCAGCCAATACATAACCTAAAGGGTTATAGACATAACCCTTTTCACTAATTGTGTAAGTTGGATGTCCAGCGATTGGATATCTTGGAGTGTCATCTGAGTAGTCTTCTGGCACTCTTTGTCTTCTTGGCTTGACTCCAATATGATTGTTGTTATAGAGACTTTTAAACATTGATTTATATTGTTGGAACGTTTTTGATCCGTCTCTTTCTTCTCTTCCCCTTTCTTCTCCTTCTTCTTTGCTGGGGTCCTTGTACAGCAGATTATTATTGTCAGTACTAAAACTACTATCGATATCTCTATCGGAGGAGTCATTCATGATCAACTGGAAATAATCACGGGTTTTTCTGGCAGATGTCTTTCTTTTTCAGTCTTACATAAATGTCTAAGGATCGCTCTGATCTCCTCTATAAGATCTACGATGAGACTTTCCCCATGTTTACAAACACAATGAGTCTGATCATTGGCGGATGTGGATCGGGGAAGTCCTACATGATGTATAATGTATTCCTCCCCATGTATGCCGAACATTTCAACATCTGTCACCTCCTTGTCTGCAATAAGACAGGGGAGTGTGACTATACTATGACAAAGGCATTCAAGTCATTCAAAGAGAGATTCCCTCATCTATCACCAAGGATCATCCCTCTTAATACTCTTTCTCAAGTGTCTCAAGAGATCAGAGCAAATGCTATTAAGTCCTCTTATGCTGAGAAGATTCTTAAGGAGAATAGCGAAGGGAGCATTAATAAGACACTCCAGTCAATGTTCGAATTCCACAACTCAATGGGAGAATACCCTATTATCAAGGATGCTCTTTATATCTACTTCAACAAATTCGTCAAGTTCTTCGATCGAGAGAAGTACGAATTCATTATTACTAAGAATGGGAGGAGAGTTTACGATGATGATAGTTATAGTGATGATGATGATGAGTATATCAATAACGATGATACCTCTTCTTCCTCACTATACTTAGACGCTGATCCTTATGTCCATGACAATCCACACATCACTCCGGATTCAGAGATTAAGATAGACTATGAGGTTCTTCTCTCTCTTAATGAATACAGCAATCCATATGTCCGTGAGAAGAAACTGACTCAGAAGATCATCGAGAATATCCATTCATTCGCTAGAGTAACTGTTAACTCTTGTGGCCCTGAATACCAACCAATTCTCGCTATAGTGGATGACAATGTAGGAACTACTGCTTTGAATAACAAGAACTCCCCATTCACAAGCCTAGCATTAGTAAGGAGACATCTCCATCTCTCGATATTCATTCTCAGCCAGTCTTGTGTCGGAGTCAATACAACCATCAGGAGGAATACGAATTCTTTCCATCTACTCCCCAACATCTCCCAAGTTGATTTGAATTACATCAGATCCTACCTCCCCGCATCCATTAGTCTTGAGGAGCTGAAGGAGAGATATGAAAGCAATAATCTTGAAGATGATCGAAATCAGAGGATCACAAACATCTTCTGTGTCTACCCATACAATGAAGTAGTGGATGGCCTTCCTCCAAGTGTTGTGAAGTATCTCTACAAGTGAAGAAGTAAAAAAGTGCTCAAACAGTTTATTTTGGTTCTTTCTTCATGCTTATCCCTTCCCCTAACATCTTCATCATCTTACGCTTCATCTTATCGTTGTTGAATTCAACCGTCTTGGATACAGGATGCATGTTATGAGGAACGATTGCTCCATATGGTTTGCGGAGGGAGTATAGCTTTCTTGTCTTTGAGAGATGAGGTCCTTTGTTAACGAGTGAAAGGATATCAATATTACCTCCTGGCATCTTCATCAACATCGAACCATACTTAGAGATCCCATGAGATCTCTTCGTTCCCTTGTTACGGATCTTGTTACTGATCTTGTTCTTAAGGGAGTTCACCCCTTCCTTAATCCATCCTCCATCCTGCATCCCTGCAATGACTGTTCCTGCTCCTGTCGCTAATAAATCTTTCCCTATCTGTTTCCCGAATTGTTTCATCTGTTCCTTATTTCCACTCTTAAATGTGTTAATAGCATCAGGAACTCTCGAGACGATAGCTCCAGGAAGCTTTGACAATAGACTTCCTGCTATCTGAGAGAGACTGTCTCTGAACCCATGATATGGTGAAGCAAGACCATGCATAGCATTGAAACTTCCCTGAATTGGAACAACGGAGAAACGAGTGAACGAATTAAGTCTTAATGGCTTCGTGTTCAATTTCCCCTTCCATCCAGGGATGAAGGGCTTCATGCTATACTTAGTGAAAGCCTTCATCGTTCCATGACGAGGTATCATTGCTCCATGGCGAGGGATCATCATCCCATGGCGAACAATCATTGCTCCATGTGTTGCATCTCCTAAAGAGTTGATCTTCTTTTCGAAACCATCGGGAGTAGTATTCTGAATAAAAGGGACATTGTTATCACAGTAAGTGCCATGCTTGGCATTTCTCACCTGTTTCTTGAGATCCTTCAATGTCTTATTTCTCACTCTCAGACTGGACGTAGATGCTGATTTGAGCTTGTCATAGTTCTCATTGAATGCTTTATCTCCTAATGCAGTCTTTGCCTTGTTCATGTATCGCTTGACTCTATTCGACTTGATTCTTGAGGAGAGGGCATTAATCCCTTTCCCTATCCAACCTATAGCTGTTGGGAGTAAACTAGCAACCTCAGTAATAATACCATGTTGAGTATTATACTTTGAGACAATCTTATCTACATCCAAACTATCCCCAAAAGGGTTCTCAATGATTGATCTTGATGCATTCACGTGGAAGACAGAGAAGGTCTGAATGCAGGCATAACAGTTGCTATTAGCATAGTTGCTTGCTAAGCCTACTGCTGTCATTTCTTCTCCATCAGCAACCCCGAGGTTAAACTTGAAGTTAATAATGTTAGCGAAGTTACTGCTTCCTATTCCGACTTCATCGTATGGAGAGGAGTTGAAATACATCAAATATCCTCCCACTGGCTTGAATGTATCATCCATCTCTGTGGATTCTATCGGGATACTTTCTGAGTAAACAACCTGAGAGTTGACTGTTTGAAGATTCTTCATCGCATTCTGACCCCATCCATCTAAGAGAGCATAGTACATGTCTGTTCCGAAGGAGTAGTTGTTCTCTGTATGGCTACATCCATAAGCTAATTGCCATGTCCCTCCTCCAAGGTTGAGCTGTATAGCATTAATCAGAGGCTTATCGAATACAACCTGATTGTTATCGTGAAGAGCAAGGACGATGACTTCTGAGATGTTGTTGGAGTTAGTATTAAACGTTACTGTCTTATTAACCCCTGATGATGTGTCGAAATCAACCATCTGACTGACTATCTCATAACGTTTGAATCCATAAGGAATGCCTCCTCCATAATCAATCAATGTCTTAATTTCCGAGATCTCCTTCCCCTCTGGAGAATGATAGGGGACATGAATGGTTGCCTTATCAATGACAGCATTCTTGAAGTCAAAAGATACTAGGAGATCTAAAGATGGAGTATTTCCCATGGATTCTGGATTCAGATTACGACATGAGTATCCGCATGAATAGTCTGTCCCTGCTTCGATTGTGTAAACACTATTATATATTCCTGTACTAGCCTGGTCTTCCTCCTTAAAGAGTACCATGTACTTGTCCAGCTGAGAGACGGATAGAGTAAGGATAAGGGTATCATTAACACAGAACGATGGCCATACATTCATGTTCTCAAAGCATGGGAAGATGGATGGGAGAGGGATTGTCAAGTGTTTTGTGACATATGTGGTATCGTTGGGAGAGAATGAGGTTGGGAGTTGAATCTTCTTACATGTGAGTTGATTGGTCTCTGTGATCTTTGTCGTGACGGGGTTGAAATATGTTTGAGGCTGAGCAAGACACCAGTCATCACTCGTGTTGAGACTTCTCAGACGACATTGAGTTTGATTGAATGTCTCATGATAGACGGTGATACCTCCTATCTGAATCTGGACAATATCGAATAGAGTCCCCGCATCAAGAAGACCAAGAATCCTCTCATCCTCATCAGCGATTAACTTCTCTCCTCCCTTGAGTTCCGATGCATCATCTCCTGTTATCCTGATCGGAATCATGAGGTCACAATGTATCATCCCTCTACTCATGTCGAAGATGACATTTGTTTGAGGGATTTGGAATGTGATGTAGGTGTCAACACTTGTTGGCTGAGAAGTAGTGGGGGAGTAGTTACTCCAAGATTCGGTTGAACTACGCTTGAAGTATCCAGTATCCATCTTTATTGATGGGCTTCTAGTAAAATGAAATAAAAAGAGAGTTTACTTAGGCTACTTTGGTACTAGCCATACATTTATGTCATTATCAACCCCATAGCACTTTATTGAATCAAAGGTCTTGGTTGTATCTAAAAGAATGGTTGATAGGAATAATGTTATTGTTGCATTCCCATTCACATCTGTTGTTACATCTTGAATGTATGTTAAAGGTAGACGAGCTCTTCTTTGTATCCCCAGATATGGTTGAGCAGAAGTTTCATTAACAAGTCGATTTCCCTTTGTTAGATCTAATTCCCAAGATGTTTTTGAGGTAGTATAATCTGGTATTGAAGTTAATGAATTCAGTGAGATGAAGAATCTCAAATATTGAGTCATGTCTTCAGACCCATCTTCATCACACAATACCACTTCAGTCATTACATATAAGCTATACTCCGTATTTGGCTCTCCTGTTACACTAATTACCGGACTAGTTATGTTGTTATATGAAGTCGTTGAATTCACTGATATATCATTACTCTGTGAGAATGACGATTTGAATACCTTTGTTGATAACAGAGATGTTATTGAGCTTGTTAGATTATTGACCTTGCTATCAACCTCCGTCAAAGCCGTCTTCGTTGCATATGTTTCTGATGCCTCCGTTTTTGTGGTATATGATTGGAGTGCATCATTCTGTACATAGTTAGTAAGATCAGGTGCTTTATCATCAATCATCTGATCCACTTCAGTTTTGGTGGGATAGTTGCTAAGATCTGTGGGGACGATTTTGTTAATAGCAGCTGATATCTGCTCATTAGTTTCTACCTTAGTATAAACATTAGTGTCATATGTTCGAAGATCAACAATATTATTTTGCATTGATTCACATTTATCTCTAATAGTATCAATGTTATATTCATTGGCGGTTACTCTTGTATCTAGTGTACTAGTAGTGCCAATACTTGTGTAGTTTTGGGAGATGTATGTCTTCAAATCATTATTAGAATTAACGATGGCCTTCTCAGTGAGGAGAATACTGTTAGAAGGGTCAGTACTATTGATTACTGTATTCACTCCTGTGATGATGGGATAGAGATTACTATTCCCTATTCTTATCCCATTGACATAGATATAACCAGTTTCTGCATCGATTCTGACTGTCTCAGTATTCCCATTACTAAGTATAAGATCTGTCTTCCCAGTCGTTGTTTGGTTGAAGGATAATGTAGTGTCCCCATCGGGAGATACTAATTGATTCAGTGTGGAGACTTTATTCTGGAAGTCAGTATAGATACTCTTTGTCAGAGTCGAGTTCCTTTCAACAATTGGGTTCTGGATGGAGAGCACGCTTGTCATTCCTGCTGAATGAAAATCGTTAAGGAATTTCATTCGACAGGAACGATGACAGACAATATCTCGAAGGACGAGTATTACAAACAAGTCTCATACCCTCAGAAGTATGTTCTGATGACAAATGAGGATGGAGGGAACAAGTTCGGGAACTGCAAGTTTACTTTGAAGACATCCATCAAGACAGGGTCAAAAGGACTCTATCGTGTTATCATCAATGAGGTTCTTTTCCGTAACTCTCATTCTATCCTTACCCCAAATGACTACTTGAACATCACCCTTGTCTCTCCCACTCTCTTCCCAACAAGCATGGAGAATGCATACACGGAGAAGATTTATATCACAAAGAGATATTGGGATTATTTGGATAGTAGTAGAATAATCGAGCTTATCACAAACGCTATCAATAACTCTGCAACACTCAAGCAGTATTTAACTGTTATCAGTCTCCCAACAACACAAGATGGTTTTGCATTTGTTGGGATAAATGGTGTTGAAGAGATCAAAATCGAAACAAGTGGAAACATGGCTCATATCTTTAATAATCTCGCGAAGGCAATCAAGTCGAAGAAGATGACCGTTGATGAGAATGATCAAACATACCCCATGGTCGATATCAGAAATCCTCTCTTCGGAGGACCAATGGTCTATATGCTTAGATGCAATGGTAAAGCAGTTGTCCCCTTCACCAACGAGAATGGGATGGAATTCAACATCTCAGGGATATCATTCAACACCACATACCAAACTCCTTCACTTGTTCAGATGACAGGAAGCATGGAGTTCATCATGGCCAATCTCTCTTCATTCAATGTGACTCTTCTGGATGAGTTGGGAGAGGAAGTTAATTTATCATCTCCTATCTACATCCAAGTCACTGTTGAACCATTCTTCGATTGATGATTTCGATACCAAAAAGTATAACCAAATACTAATTAAACTAAAAATGCCATTTATTTCATATTTTTGTATTTGAACCCCTCTTCCCTCTGTGTGTTCCTTTCAGTCTTCAGTAAGACATGATGTCAAGCAGAAAGGGAGAGTCCAATACTTATTACGTAGTGGGAATAGAGGGGATCCACGGAGTAGGGAAGTCAACAATCATCAAGAAGCTCAAGGAGCAGGGATTCCCCATCATGGAAGAAGTCTTCTTGAATGAGACGACGAAGGAGATCAATGAATTTAATGATAGTATCAAATCCGAGAATAATAATGTTGATAATAGTGAGGAATGGGAGGATAAGCATTCCTTCTTCTTCGAAATGAAGTGGATCTGTAAATGGTTCGACAGAATCTTAAATCAAGTAACAAAGTTCAGGGAACAAGAGAAGGAGGAGGAGGAAAAGGGGAAGGAAAAAGATTATGAAGACTACGAAGACTCAATCATGAAAAGGATCATCTTCTCTGATCGTTCATACTTGACTGGATTAATATATGGGAACATGAGTGATTTGACTCGCATCTATTTCCATCAAATCTGCAAATCTCTCATCAATACTTTCTTCGTCGATTTTAACATCAAGATCTTAATACTCTATATGAATCCTCCATCGATGGATAAATTACTTCATAGAATCAAGGTTCGCTTAGAAGAAGATCCAAGGAGGAAAGGATTGAATGAGAACAATGTTGATTTCATTAACAGTCTCATGAAGATGTATCGTCAATTCAGGAAGGAGTTCTTTGCTGAAATCACCTTGGGTGTTGATGATAACTTAGATTACAACCTGAAGGATGTTTTATTATTCAGCCACGACGATTTCCTTCCTGTTCCACTCGAAAGAATCTTCTTCATAAGTCATCATCATCCAGATGAAGGTGATAGTTCATGGTGGTATTGAGGACAAAGATATTAAATAAGAAGTAAACAACATATTCTCATTATTTTATTCATCCTCTTGATTCTTATAATTAGGGATTAAGAAGTCTTCTTCTCCTTCTTCTTCTCCCTCTTCTTCCTCAAAATTCACTGTTTCAATGTCTTGGCTATCATCTCTATATATCTGGGGGAAAGAATCTGATATATCTATACCAAACACATAAGCAACAAGATCTTTGTACATCTCTCTCTTTTGCTTCATGAGTTTCGAATATATTTTCATCAGTCGTGCTTGATATTCAGGATCATTTGGTAGCTGAGGTAAGAAGGTCCTGATATAATCATCCATGAGACTCTTGATCATTTTTACATGCATGCTATTCTTGCGATACGCACGCTTATAATGCTCCTTATTCTTCTTGGCTGCTCTCTCACTATTCATTTCTCTGTGACAACTGAAAAGAAAAGAAAAAGCGAGTCATTTATTTCCCGAGAGAGGATGAAAATGAAAATGAATTGAACTTCTTCAACAAGTGGAGAATAGTGACTCATCATATCTCATCACTCACGCATTGTTGAGACATGGGAGCTCGAGCAAAACCCATCGTTTTAGTTCGAGTAAATGCTAAATACGATGTAATTGACTGGGGGAGATTATTTCTTGGACTTAAAGATTTCGTATTCTTCTCCTATTTATTCTGTAATCCCATTCCATAAACAGAATCGGCTCTCATCTCCATCTTGAAATAACTGAAAGGTGAAGACTCGTAATTAATTTGATTTAAGAAAAAAAAAATAACCTATTTATAGCTATTTTCCCTCTCCGGATGTTTCTTTTTCACCAGTGCGTCGAGATGGACAGATCATTCAGTATCGAGGAGCTTACTGATAATAGTTCTATCAAACTTTTTGGGTTTGTTAGTTTGAACAATTTGATCAAATATCTACAAACCAAGTTAAAGGAGGATGATATTAGTAGATTAGAGCTGGTACTAAAATTCAATGATATAAGCGATAATGGGAACTTCAAGAACTATAACTTTAAGTTGGCTGGCTTCTATCTCGACGGAGTGTGCTACAACGATAAACTAAATGAGCTGATCAATTTGAAAGGCTTGTCTTTCAGTGAGAAACGTGGAGAATTCTTATTGAGCAACTTCGAGAATAATCCATTTATCATATCACACTTCACCCCCTATATTCTTAACATGGGGACGAATAATCTCTACTATGGGTTCAAGATCAACAAGATTGATAGCATAGACTTCCCATATGTAGATGCTTTAATAAGGGATAGAGAGAGGAAGGCGGAGATGGGCGGTGTCTATGTCGATGAACATGTCCATAGACTCACTAATGCCCACACTGAGAGTCAAAAGAAGGAAATCGTAAGAGTGTTCCGGGAGAATAAAAAATATTAGTTATTTTATTTTATTTTTCTTTATTCTTGTTGATCATGATCACTCATGCATCGTTGAGACATGGGAGTTCGACCAACACCCATCGTTTTAGTCTGAGTAAACGCTAAATACGATGTAATTGGCTGGGGGAGGTTATTTCTTGGACTTAAAGATTTCGGATTCTTCCCCAATTTATACTGTAGACCCAATCCATAAACAGAATCGTCTCTCATCTCCATTTAGGAATGGCTAGATTATCGCTCCTGAAGAGACACAGAGTATCCACGAAGAGGAAGGACAGCATTCAAAACCTTGTACAAGTCCATCGAGAAATGATGGATGCCAAAGAGAAATCTCAAGGGAAGGACTCAATACGACATCGAGAATACCTTGAGAGAAAGAGATTAGAAAAAGAGAAAAAGGCAGAAATTCCCCGGTATGACTGGATGGTTTATGGACTCTATTGCAAACAACTCAGTGTTGCTATTTGCAAGAAATTAGCAATACGTGAGTCTCCAGGCAAAGGATATGGAGTGTTTGCAACAGAATTAATACCAAAAGGAACAGTCATTGACTATTACCGGGGAAGAGTGATGTCTAAAAAGGAATACAAGAAGAAGATAAAAGGATACAAAAGATCATACACAATATTCTTAGGGTTTAGTAAGGACATCTATGCAATTAATGGTGATCCATTACTCCCTAAGACAAATAAGCAATTAATAGAAAAGAAGCTTGATGTTCCTAACGATCAAATTGGAGTAGGACCATTGATTAATCATTGTTGCGATCCTAATGTATCCTTTGACTCTAATCTCATGTATTCTAAGTCTTGGCAAGATCTTATTAAGATTGTTGCTATCAAGACAATTTATACCGGTAGAGAACTCTTTGCAGATTATGGCTTTGACACTCTTACAATAAATGACGAGTTGCCAAAAGGAAGCATACAATGCAATTGTCCTACTAGGAAGTGTAGGCATATGTGGATGGATTAAGAAGTAAAAATAAAGTAAAAATAAAAGATATTTTATTAATGTTTATTCATCTTCCCCTAGTAAGTTTGAGCGAAACACAAACTTATCAAAATTTGGAGCAAGAGATTCATAATCTTTATAATCCTCATTTTCTTCTTCCTCTCCCTCTTCTTCTTCTCCCTCTTCTTCTCCTTCTTGTTTCAACTCTGGAGCCTTTTTTGATTTAGGAGTCATATCATTCTCTATTAATTCGTCTTTTTCTAAATCTCTTTCTAGTCTCTCATTATTGTTATTGTTGTATATTCCTAATATTTTTTCTTTCCTCATTACAAAAAAATCGATTACCATCTTCTTCTGTTCTTCCACTATATTTTCTGCATGATAACGATAATATTTATTACCGTTTTTTGACGTTACTTTTTTAATTGATGTCAACACAATAGGTTCTTTTGAATTGAATCCGTATATGGAGTCTAATACTACTCCCGTACCGTTTAGATACATAATTTTCTCAATGTTAGGGAATAGATTCGAGTACATAAGTTGCTTTCCATTGTTATAAACGCTAAGAAGCTCCATCCTGTATGATGCAAACTTACCTATGTTCATCTTCTTATTAACAAATCGTATTACTACTCTCATGTTTTCTAAACAATAATGAATATTGGACTTTTTTGGTATTGTGGCACAACACTTGTCCAAATATTCGATAAATGGTATCAGATTCATTGAGGAGAACTTGGTTGAGTATGATACATCGAATTCATTTTTCAACATATTGTCCCTATTGGTTTTGTTAATACTAGTCTTAGCCCTGTATGTCCTGACTGATGACATCTTCCTTGTCTTATTAATATCTTCTTGGTCTGATTGAGACTAAAAAGAAAATGAGAGAGGGAGGAATGGGTTTAAGTTTTAAATTTCGGAATGAAATGATGTGGATATTAGTTAAATAGGATTTCACTTATTTAAGCCCTCCAACCCGTTCTTGTTTCCCAAAGCAGGAGATGAATAGAAGAACGAGAAGAGCAGCCTCAACCCCCAGGAATGAGGAGTATATGGATCCTCTCATGAGAGAACTTGTTGAAGAGCAGATGAGATCTATCAGTAACACGAGGAGAGAGAGGAGAGTAGAAAACAATAGACAGCCAGTGAGATCTCAAAGGACTCAGAGGGTTAACATTCATCCTCCAGATCCTCAAGATGTAAGAGAAAGGAACAAAATCATCCATGAACTGAGGAATATTAGTGAGAGAATAAGGATGATGCAAACAGGATTAAATACAATCATTCCTAGACTAAGAAGGGGAACAGATAGGACAAGACAAATAGCAAGGAAGGAATTGAATAGCCTTAATAATAGGCTTCTTGAGACATTCAATCAGCTTCAGACTCTCTCTCGATCTTATAATTTTCCTCCTTCTCTATCTCATGATGTCCAGGAATTAAGAAGAGCAATTACTAATACACTTGATGGGATAAGACATCAGACAGATGAAGAGATTGTAATAAGAGGTGGGAGTAGACGAGAGATTAATAATGATAACGATAATATTAATATTAATCAAGAAGTTAGAGAATTAGATGAAAGAGTGAATGAAGCAATTGAAGAACTCTCTGATTACACAACAGAGGATAACATATCTTTCAGTCCTATTTATGAGAGAAGGAATAGAGATGTGAGGATGAGGAGTATTATTAATACTATTATTGAGGGTGCAGACAACTTGTGTGATCCTCTTCATTTAATCTATAGACCTTGGGGAGATGATGAAGTCCTTCATAATCCGACTCCTGATAATATTGAGAGGATGAGACTGAAGAGACTCCTCGAAGAAGTAGTCTCTATTACCCCTTGTTGGAATATTGTCAAACGATTCAGTATTGCTGAAGACCCAAGAACAGAGGCGAATTTCATGAGAGAGTTATTAGTGAGACTTCTCTACATCCTCCCTCATATTCCCATTCAGACCGATAGATCTCATTTTTGCTTTAGGATTCAGACCAACCAGAGATGGCTTTATTGGTACTTGACTCCTGACAATGCTCTCAAAGTCCTTAAAGCAGTCATATTCTACATCAATAGGATGGGGGAAGATTTCGATAATGATCCTCAGAACGATGGATTGGTTATCGGTTCAGACCCTGTAGAAGTACTCATACATCAGATGCCTATCATCAGACAAATTCAATTCTCCACACTTGATGTTCCTCCAAATGACAGAGTCTTCAAGGTCCATCAATCATTAGCAACTCCTTCTCTTGTCTTGAATGGAGAAAGGATCACTAAGAGCATTATCTCCACTGCTAATCGGACAAGACTGAGAAGGATTCGTCAGCAACTACAATTAGAGCGAGAGTCTCGAATAAGAGAGATCAGTAGGACAAGAGTAGCTGATGAGAGAGTAGAGAGGATCATTAACAGACAAAACAATAACAATAGAAATGTCGCTCTTAATGGAGGGTTCTTCCCCTTCTTCAACAACACAGAGTTTGATTTAAGAAGGTATCAGATTGTCCATAACGAGAAAGAGCTCATGGATGAACATAAAATATACAAGGACAATTGCTTTATTTATGCATTAAGAATGTCAGGGAAACTCGACCCATCAACAATAGATGACATTGCTGTCTTTCTGAAGAATAGAGTGGTTCCTCTGAGCAAAGTCAGCAATGTCTGTAAGAAGTTCAAGATCCTAATAAGAATCTACCTTCCTTCAGGTAGCATTGATAGGAACTTTAAGTCGAAGATCTATGGGGATAAGAATTCGACAATAGCCATCGATCTTGGATGTATATCAAAACACTACTTCCTCATCGAGAAGATCCCTGTTACCAATCTTTACATGAAATGCAGGAAGGATGAAGGGATAATGGATAGATTGAGGAAAGCATGCTCTCGATCAAAGGAGGAGCTTCTTCCAGGAATGAGGTGTCAACAACAGTGGAGATTGAAGAGCATTAATCCTATCAGACAATGGAATTTCAATCTTGAGAGGAATTCATCAAGGTTTATCTCCTCTCTTAATCTCATCTATGCATTAGTGAAAGACTATCAGGAACAGGGGACAGATGAGTTCAGACCAATCATGTTTGGTGATATCATTGATCTTCATTTAAGGCTTTATAGAGATCTTGATAGGACAAAATTGGATGAGAGACTTGATTACAACCCTGACATCTGTCTCAAGTTAATGAAGTCTTCTGATAAGACTCGTGAAGAAACAAAGCCTCTCATCTTCTATGCAGATTTCGAATGTTGTGTGTGTGATGAAAATAAGAGGCCTCTTGACAGACATATCCCATTCATGTGTTGTCTTGGCGGAGATTTAATGGATGGAGTGAAAACATTCATAGGAGAGGATGCTGGGAGAAAAGTCCTTGACTATATATGTGTTAACTTCTCTTCATTAATACAGAACAGAGTAGTGAAGAGGAAAGGAGGAGAAAAAGAAGAAAAGAAAGAAGAGAGGAAGATTATTATCTATTTCCACAATTTAGGATATGATTTGAACTTCATTGCTAAGTATGGGATTAAGAGTTCAATGCCGAGGGGGAGACAAGTACTCCAATCCCAAATAAGATATAACAATGTTCAATTCATCCTTAAGGATTCATTAGCATTACTACCAATGAAACTTAGCGGTATTGCTACATCCTTCAAACTCCCAATAGAGAAAGAGATATTCCCGTATGAATACTACACTCCATCAATACTTTCTCAGAGTACTTATCATCCATTAGGAGATGTAGAGGATGCTGTTAAGTGTCAGAATTGGGATGATAGGACAAAAGAAGGCTTCTTAATAGCTCTTAATAAGTCTCGTGCTTTAAGACAAGGAGGAAAGAAGTTCGACCTGTATCAATACGCGTCTTATTACTGTGTGAGAGATGTTGAAGTATTAAAAGAAGGTCTGAATAGGTTTAGACAAGAGATCCTTAGGTATTTCAATCTTGACTGTCATGACTTCGTTAGCATCTGTTCTCTAGTACATGAATACATCTGTCAAACAGTCTACTATCCTCCTAAAGATATCTTCATGCTTGGGGGTCATGTAAGACAGTATATATATAAGGCAGTCCATGGGGGAAGAGTAATGTGTAGAGATAATATGATGCATCATGTTGAAGGAGAAGACCTTGTTGATTTCGATGCTGTCTCATTATACCCTTCGGCTATGGCAAGGCTGGAGACAATAAGTGGAGCTCCTATCCCTCTTAAGCCAGAAGAGTGTACTCTCGAATTCCTTCAGAGGCCAGAGATTACTGCTTATGTAGTTGATATTATTATCTACAAGGTGAACAGACACCTCTCATTCCCTCTTGTCATCCATAAAGATCCTAAGACGAAGAAGATCACAAACACGAATGAAGGGATGATTAGTATGACTGTCTGTGATATTGAGTTGGAGGATCTAATTAGATTCCAAGATATTGAGTTCAGCATATGCAGAGGATACTATTGGATAGGCCAGAAGAACACTAAGATCCAAGAGGTCATCAGGGGGATCTTCAATGAGAGAGTCAAGCTGAAGAAAGAGGATAACCCCTGTCAGGTTGTTTATAAGCTGATCATGAATTCAATTTATGGGAAGACGATATTGAAGCCTATTGAGCATCAATTAAAGTTCTTCAATAAAGACAGTTCCAAATATCGAATATGGCTCTCCAACCATACTGATTATATTGAGAGAGTGGATGAGGTCTTTGACTCAAACATTGTATGTGTCAGGACAATCAAACCAATCGATGAGCATTATACTTACACATTGATGGGAGTCAGGATCCTAGCAATGTCCAAGAGGATCATGAATGAAGTAATGTGTCTTGCTGAAGAATTGGGATTACACATCTATTATCAAGACACTGACAGCATGCATATAGCGAAGAGGGACATAGAAATTCTATCAAGAGAGTATCAGAAAAGGTATCATCGAGAGCTATGTGGAGAGAAGCTTGGACAATTCCATCCCGACTTCGATAAGATCAAAAATGATAGCACTGACATTATTGCCGATGAGAGTTACTTCATTGCTAAGAAGTGCTACATTGATCGATTGAGGGATGCTCAAGGGAATACTGGGTTCCACATAAGGATGAAGGGGATCAATAAAGGATGCATAGATCTCATGGTGAATGAGGAATATGAAGAAGACCCCTTGAAGCTCTATGACGATCTCTATCACAACAAAGAGATAACATTTGATCTAGCAAAGGGGAATGTTGTGTTTGATGTGACAAAGAACTTCACAGTCAAATCGAAAGAATCATTCTTAAGAAAAGTCAAATTCAACAATCCCAAGGCAGAGGGGGAAATGTGAGTAAACCTTCTTTACTTTTCATTTGATCAAGATAGCCTACTCTCTCTGACCAGAAGATGTCAGTGACAGTGAAGAAGACTTGCACTCCAGTAACCAATACAATCGTCGCTCCTCTCAATGAGGGGACTGATATGACCCAAGGGATGGATTTGATATTCCGTCTTGGGTCATCTGAAGTCCCATATTGGCTTGTCCAAAGCTCCTTCTTACGACTCGATATTGAGCTAGAGAGTACGAATGATGATGGGGATGTATACGATTGTATTCGAAGTGCAGCGATGATCTTTAGTGATGTCTGGGTGAGACATGCTTCAACATCGAATGTTTATGATCAACACTACAATATTGAAGCGGCTTTCCTCGACATGATAAAGAATGGAAGTGCTTACTTGAACTCTCAACTTGGTACCTATACAACATCTGACAACTTCAAGATCTCGAAATGTGCAAAACCAGGAAGTAACAATAGAACGAAGAAGTTTACCGGAATCATCATTCCCATCCCCATCCTTCTCAAATGCTTCGAGAATGCAACAACCATCCCACTCATTGCACTTAACCAACAGATGGAGATCCGTCTCAGAGTCAGTGATCCATCGAGATTCATGGTTCAATATGTAGATAAGGAGGATGAAAATCCAAATGGACGCTTCACTGCACCAGCAGTTGGAACATATTCAGGAATTAAGATCACAAAGGCTGAACTATACATTGCGGGAGAGAATGTAGACAATGATATCTCAAGTGCAGAAATCGCAGAGTATAATGAAGGGAAAGCGTTTACTTACAAGTATACAAAAGCCCACATCAATACTCGTCTCCAACCAGCTGGACCAAAGAACAGTCAATACAATATCAACTTCTCTGTCAGCACTGAGAATACGAAGTCGATCTATGTCTATTCATATCAGAATGATCTCCCATCTCTCTCATATCGTCCTGACTTCATTAATACCAACATTCAATTCGGGAGAAACTACATCCCATATTCTCCGGTAAATGTCAGTGCTTGGGAGTTCCCGTCTTATTACAAGACTCTTGTGGACTCTGTCCTCGATATCCAAGGTAGTCGTTTCACAACCTCCAACAAGGATTATAATTTGAGTTATGATCCAATCACCACTGATGAAGAAGCAGCAACTGCTAAACAAGATACTCATATCATCCTAGCTGGAGACTTCATTGTTGATAACGATCTTCTTGGTGCTTCATCGAAACAGTGGAACAGCCAATACAATTTGAAGTGTGTCTGTAATTCAAATGTTGAAGCAGCTTATTACTGTCTCCTTGTTGAAAGTGAACACATGCTCACTATCAAGGATGGGAACATCACCGATTTGAATCTTTAAGTAAAAGATAACGATTAGTCAAATTTATCTCTTTTACTTCCAGTCATGGACAACGACATTAAAGCGAACGAAAGCAAGGAGACTGCTGAGAAGTCTTCCAAGAGAGGGAAGCATACCAATGGCTCAGTGTCAGCCAAAGGACAGATTAGTCACAACCGAATCACATGCATCTCGAGCTGTTGTGGTTCGAAACAGGTCCATAATCCAAAGCATTCGTCCGATCTTGACTCTGATGAAGAGACGAAAGTGATTGAAGCGGTGAAGGTGAAGAAGGATGAGTAAAGAGTTTAAGGGTGAAAATGTTTTAATTTCTTCCATTTGCTCATAACCCCTATCGATCTGAGATAAGATGGGTAAAGAATCAAAAGCCATTAAGACAAAACTCCGCCTTGTCTTCGCCAACGAGTTTAAGGCAGGGCTTGATGTAGGCCTTACTAATGAAGAAGCAGCAAATAAGGCCTTGGAGAAAGTACTTAGCTTGAAGGAGTCAGAGAATTATGACATCACTTACAACATATTCAACAAGAAGATAATAGGGATCAATCTCAAGAAGAAGGAGAAGATCAAGGAGGGCATAGACAGGAATGAGAGAAGAAGGAGAAGGAATGAGGTTGATTACACAAAAGGAGTCTCCCGTTACAACTCATCGAAGTCAAAATCGTTCATCCCTCCTTCCAAGATCACTCCAGTAGAGGTAAAAGAGTTTGAGAATAACATCAAAGTCTTCACATCGGGGATTCTCAAGGAGAACAATACATATCTCAACAATCTCTACAAGGACTATGCTGAGAAGCTAGAGAAGTACTTCAAGAATCAGCTAATCCCTAAATCAATCAAGAGGAATGTTGGAGCGATGAAGAAGGAGATCTTGGATAAGATCCAGAATGACTTCAAGTCGCTAGCTGGCTGGCAGAAGAAGAATCTCAATGATCTAACGAAGGAGACTGCTGAGAAGATCAACAAGATCAAGAGCAAGTCCCTCAAGAAGAAGGAAGCTGATATCAGATTCAACGAATGTATGAACAAATTCAGTGAATATTTAAACAACATTAATGACCACGTTACTCAAAACATTAAGGATATTGAGTACAAGTTCAACAAGGAATTCCAGGTCATGAAGGAGAGACAAGAACAAGTGAATGACGAGCTTAAAGCTCAAGTTGGAGAGAATACGTCTGATCTTATCAAGAACAAGGACAAACTCTCTGACATTGCTAGTAAGATCAGTACTCTCGAGAATAATCTGGATAAGTACATCAAGTCACTCAGGGGGAAGAACACAGATGTCTCTGGAGAAATTGTGAGTATCAAGGGTGACCTCATCCAATATCGAGACATTCTCAACTCCCTCATTAACGAGAAGAACCAGTCAGCAAGTCAAATCAATAATATTACAGGAATTATCAAGTCAATCGAAGATTCATTAGCGGGAACAAAGGAGCAAATAAGTAATCTCAAAAGGAGATCGATCAGTGAAGGGGTTGGACTCTTCGATAACGACAGTGAAGAGATGTTCAAATTTACTCCCAGCACTAAGAAGAAGGATCCTCATCAGCCCTTGAATGTAGAAGTTAACAATGTTGTCCCAGCCAATGTCACTCACACCATCGAAAATGTGAAGCCATTTGTTGAGAGCAGTCTCCTTAAGGATAAGAATGTGACTATTGAGACAAGCAGCAAAGACGATGATGAACCCAATAGTACCAATTCTGAGGAACTCATCGAGAACAACAACAATAACAGTCATGGGAGATACTCAAACAGAAACCTCTTCAAGACTTTCCAAAGATCAAGCATTGAACCATACAAGAGATTCAAGAATCTCTTCTAGTAAACATCTTCAGACATATATTTACTTTCAACTTTCCATTTAGTTCAAAAGATGATGGATATCGTCCTCCTTCCAGGGAATGGGTATCGAGAGATAAAGATGCTACCATTCATCAAGAGATTGAGGAGAGAAGGCTTCAACCCCATCTACATTGAACTATTAGAGAACCTGAACGACAATCTCGATTATGACATCCTTCAGCCAAAAGAGTACAGCAAATATATCAAGTCAAGACTCAATAAGGACAAGCAATACATCTTCTATGGGATATCGATGGGATGTCTTCATGCTCAGAACTTTGCTCATTTCTATCCCCAGATGGTCAAATGCCTTGTCCTGATTGAACCAACAATATCGAGTGGATACTTTCCTGCACTGTACGACTTCGAAGCAGGGAGGGGTAATGGGAGATGGTTGAAGATGCTGTATGATGTGAAGGAGGATATCTCTCATCTTCCCTCTAATGAGAAAGTGATTGACATTGCTGTATCGAAAGATAAGCCTCTTGAATTCGATAGAGACATAGTAATAGGGATTGTTTATACTAACCTCGACAATCGAGGGGTGCCATACAACCAACAGCAGTGGAGGGGTAAGATGAAGTATCTCCAATACTTGGAGGAGAAGGGATATTGTGTTTACTTTGTGATGAAGAAGGGGCATCACTGTCTTGACCTGTTCAAGGAGAACTTCGATTTCCTAGTATCGGTCATCGAGTCCACTCTTCATCACTCGATGAGTGATTGACTAAATTAAGTAGCTGATTAGCATGCCATTTATTCCTAACATAGTCTTCCCGGACTGTCTCTTATACACATCTGACGCTGCCGACGAAGCTAGAAGTGTAGAT
>ERZ1027072.212-NODE-212-length-17600-cov-6.018467_pt1 | contig 17600 bp, 11 predicted proteins | sample MGYA00519418_ERZ1027072 | MGnify/ENA primary metagenome ERZ1027072 (study PRJEB26926, sample SAMN06164764) | human gut metagenome | biome: ENVO:00009003; feature: ENVO:2100002; material: ENVO:00002003 | host: Homo sapiens | place: USA | collected 2012 ...
TTCTAGCTTCGTCGGCAGCGTCAGATGTGTATAAGAGACAGGTACCGGACTGATGATTCGTTTCCGTCCGCAAGATATGTTGCTGGTCTATGCATTGGTGAATATTCTGCTTTGTGCCGTAGTTGCCGTGTGTGGAGGCTGGATTGGTCTGTATGCCATGCTGGGCATTTCGTTCTTCATGTCCATCATGTATCCTACCCAGTTTTCATTGGCACTGAAAGATTTGGGCAGTCAGACGAAAAGTGGCTCTGCTTTTCTGGTGATGTCGATAGTGGGTAATGCTTGCCTGCCCCAGTTTACGGCTTATCTGATGCACGTTAATGAACAGATGTATCATCTGGCGTATGTAGTTCCGATGGTTTGTTTCTTATTCTGCGCCTATTACGGATGGAGAGGATACAAGGTCTTGGATTGAAAATAGTCTATCTGAAAATAAAATAACAAGAAAATGAAAGCGGTTCAAATTGCAGCTCCCCAGAAGATGGCGGTCGTAGAGATTGAGAAGCCTGAACTGAAGGCTGGGGAAATATTGGTAAAGATTGAATATGTAGGTTTCTGTGGTTCTGACCTGAATACTTATCTGGAGCGGAATCCGATGGTGAAAATGCCGGTCATTCCGGGACATGAGGTCGGTGCGGTAATAGATGCCGTAGGACCGGGCGTACCGGAGAGTTTTAAGAAGGGTATGAATGTGACACTGAATCCCTATACGAATTGTGGAAAATGTGCCTCGTGCCGGAATGGGCGGGTCAATGCCTGCGAACATAATGAGACGTTGGGCGTGCAGCGTAACGGAGTGATGTGTGAATATGCAGTGCTTCCCTGGTCGAAAGTGATTCCGGCAGAGGGTATCTCTTCACGTGACTGTGCGTTGATTGAACCGATGAGCGTGGGCTTTCATGCGGTGTCACGCGGTCAGGTGATTGACAATGAGATAGTAATGGTGATAGGCTGTGGTATGGTTGGTATGGGAGCCATTGTACGTGCCGCCTTGCGTGGAGCTACCGTGATTGCCGTCGATTTGGATGACGAGAAATTGGCTCTGGCTCGTGAGGTAGGAGCTACGTATGTCATCAATTCACGCACGGAGAATGTGCATGAACGTGTGCAGGAATATTCAGGCGGCTTGGGAGCCGATGTGGTAATCGAGGCGGTAGGCAGTCCGGCCACTTACGTGATGGCGGTCGATGAGGTCAGCTTTACGGGACGCGTGGTATGTATCGGTTATGCCAAGAGCGGGGTAGAATTTCAGACGAAATACTTTGTACAGAAAGAGTTGGACATCCGTGGCTCCCGAAACGCATTGCCAGCTGATTTCCGTGCTGTAATACATTATATGAAAACAGGAAATTGTCCGGTAGAAAAATTGATTTCAAGCATTGTGTCACCCGAAAATGCATCGGAAGCCATGGAAGGCTGGGCGGTGAATCCGGGTAAGGTATTCCGTATTTTGGTAAAATTCTAAAAAGCCTCAGAAAAGGAAGATTTGAGGTTCATGTGTTTAATAATAGCGTACTTGCGTTTCTCGAAGAAGTGCAAGTACGTTTTTTTATGTCAGATTGTTCCGTTTGTGTGCTGAAAAGTTGTACTTTTGGCATATCTTACAAGTTTATTTTAATCAACCATAAATTAATGCGTAGATGAACACAAAAAGCATCTTTTTAGCTCTGTGTTGTCTGACCGCCTTCTCATCCTATGCACAGCATGTACCAACCTTGGAGGAAGTGATGAACGGAGGTCTGATTGTCACGAAGGGCGAAAGCCGGGTAAACTGGCTTTCAGAGGGGAACAGTTATTCAAAGAAGGAGAAAAATCCGGCTGGGGGATACGACATCGTTTCGTATACGCCCGGTAAGAACAAGCGTGAGGTACTTATTCCTGCTTCCATGTTCGTAAAGCCGGGTACTTCCGACACGTTGTCTGTCCGTAGTTTTAGTTTTGACACCTCCCATAAGCAGGTTTTGGTATATACCAATACACGGCGTGTCTGGAGGTATGATACGCGCGGAGACTATTGGGTATTGAACATGGAAACGGGCAAGTTGAGGCAATTAGGAGCACAGTTGCCAGAGAGCAGTCTGATGTTTGCCAAATTCTCGCCCGATGGTACACGTGTGGCTTATGTCAGCGGAAACAATATCTATGTGGAGTATGTTTCCGACGGAAAGGTTGTACAGTTGACCCGCGACGGAAGTAATACGATTGTGAACGGTACATTCGACTGGGTGTACGAGGAAGAATTCTCTTGCCGTGACGGCTTCCGCTGGAGTCCCGATGGCAAGTACATAGCCTATTGGCAAAGCGATACAGAAGGTACTGGGTGGTTTGACATTATCAACAATGTCGATTCGCTTTATCCGAAAATCCTTCGTTTCCCTTATCCGAAGGCCGGAACTACGAACTCGGCGGTTAAGGTGGGATACGTAGCAGCTTCCGGTGGAGAGACTACATGGATTGATCTGCCCGGTGACCCTCGTCAGAATTATATCATGCGAATGGATTTTATACCGGAAAGCAATGATTTGTTTATTCAGCAGATGAACCGTCCGCAGAACACGAACAAGGTGTGGATTGCTACCATTGGAGGCGGTGCTCCGAAGAATATCCTGACAGAGACAGATGCCGCATGGGTGGAAACAAATGATCAGGTGACCTGGCTGAAGAATAATACTTACTTTACCTGGCAGAGTGAACGAAGCGGCTGGCGTCATCTTTACCGTGTAAGTCGTGACGGAAAAGATGTTCAGCCCATTACCAAAGGGGAGTTCGACTTTATCGAACAGGTGGGCATGGACGTGAAGAAAGGTCTCGTCTATTTCATTGCTTCACCCGATAATTATACCCAGCGGTATCTTTATTCTGCCGAGTTGTTAGGAAAGGGTGAAGTGAAACGCCTCAGTCCGATGGATGAGCAGGGACAGCATCGGTACGATTTGTCTCCCGACGGGAAATATGCGGTACATACGTTCAGCAACTCTGTGACTCCTCCTCGGATAGAGATGGTGGCCTTGCCTTCTCATAAAACGGTGTCGGTCATTGAAAATAACGAGGAAGCTGCATCGCAGTATCAGCAACTTCAGTTGAGTCCGAAGGAGTTTGTCAAAACCCGTTCCGGAGACCTGCAACTGGATGCATGGATGATCAAGCCCGTTAATTTTGATCCGTCGAAGAAATATCCGGTCATCATTGATGTGTACGGTGAACCTGCCGGCTCTACGGTGCAGGATGTATGGCAGGGAGGTGACCTGTGGCATCAGTACCTGGCTAATCAGGGATATATTGTAGTCAGCATTGAGAACCGTGGGGCTGCGGCTCCTCGCGGACGGGAATGGAGAAAGTGTATCTATGGAGAGGTAGGAACTTTTGCTTCGCAAGACCAGGCGCAAGGAATTCTGGACTTGGCCCGTCAGTATTCATTCATTGATACTTCCCGTATCGGTATTACAGGCTGGAGCGGAGGAGGCAGCCAGACATTGAATTGTATGTTCCGCTATCCGGATGTATTCTGTACGGGTATTGCCATTGCCTTCGTATCCGACCAGCGGTTGTATGACACGATTTATCAGGAACGTTACATGAATACACCGCAGGCAAATCCGGAAGGTTATCGTAAGGGTTCTCCTATTACATACGTAGAGGGGCTGAAAGGTAACCTGCTGCTTATTCATGGTACGGGTGACGACAATGTGCATTACCAGAGTTGTGAGATGCTGGTGAATGAGCTGGTGAAACACGGTAAGGTATTTTATCAGCTGTCCTATCCCATGCGTTCACATTCCATCAGTGAGCGGGAAGGCACCACGTATCACCTTCGCAAGTCTATGACAGATTATTTCTTGAAGAATCTTCCGGCAGGAGGACGATAAAATTAAAAAAGACAGGCTAATCTCGATTTTGAGGTTGGCCTGTTTTTAGTACATTATTTATTAAGAATCTCTATACATCGTGCTAGCATAGAAGCATTGTTGACCACAATGATATGAAGTCTTTTTCGGGCTCGAGTAATAATTTGGTATAACATTTGCCTTTGTGAATAATATTGGTTACTGGCCGTTAGCTTTCCGTTTTTTGTATATTTGAAATGTTCATCAATTACAATGGCCACATTGTTAAATTCCTGCCCTATCACAGAATGTGCACACATTTTGTTACTGGGAAAGTATTTTTCATAATCGAAAATAGAACGTGTTCCAGGTGTATAACTAGGAATTTCCCATCCTTCATTTAGCAGAGTTTGTAGCAATATTTTTGCAGAAAAGTAGTCTTTACAATATGTAAGCTCAATGTGTGGATATGTAATGCCTGGAATATTTGTTTGAGAATCGAAAAGTTGTTTTATAAAAAACGCAATTTCTTTGTTTGTCCGTATTTTGTTTGTCAATATGTATGGAGTGCATGATAGTTCTTCTTCAATCCTTTTTTTTAAATTATATTCTTTTTCGTTGTCGCTCAAATATTGCTTTTCATCGTAGGAAAATATGCATTTTATATTTAATGTACCTATTTCTTCCGTATATTTATTAAACTGCTCTGGTCGCATACGTTGAGCTTCATCGATGATAACTAAATCATAATCAGAAAAACTGGGAGCATATCTAGGCATATGTATATGCCATTTGTATTTATTTTTTAATAGTTCATGACCTGCATTAAGTTGGGCACAGTGCAATATAAGTACTTCATGACCAACTTGAATTGCTTTTTTGGCGATATGATAAGTTAAGAGTGTCTTGCCTGTACCTGCTCCTCCTGTAAGTGCGATGAAGTTTGTGGTTTTATCGGCTAATTGCTTTTGTATGGCTTTGCATATTTCTTCTTGTTGTATAGTGAGAAAATATTCTTCGTTTATGAATCTGTCAGTAGAATTGAATGGAGAAATCAGATAATTAGAAGGTTCGAATACCTCATCAATGTGATTCAGGTACATAATTTTCTGTGATGATAAATCATCGCATAGCTCATGAAAGTCGATTTCTCTGGTAATAGGCCCACTTTTGTCTATCATGAGTTTGTATAATTTGTTCTCATTTAATACATAAGTATAAATATGAGTTTCTTTTTCTAGGAAACTGAGATAATATTTATTTTTTACTTGTTGCTTTAGTATCTTTTCTGGTGAACTTTTTGTTTTTATTTCAATGTTGACTAGGTAGTTGGTGCCAAAACGGAGTAAGTCGAATTCTTTTCCTATCTGAGGAATTGAGTAGCCTAGATAGTAATTGCTGGTGACCGTAATGTCGGCTGTATGTTTAAATATATTGTTTATCAGTCCTTCTATGCCATCAAGTTCATAATCTTTAATGCCATTTAATCCTCCTACAATGATTCCGTAGCTATTCATTAATTTCTGGAACAATGAAGATTCTAGATTTCTATAAGCTTCAATGACGGATTGGAGATTAATATGCTTCATGGATGTCGGTTTTTGTTAGAGTTAAGATTTATAAATTCTTTTAAGTTTTGTGGCGTTGCTTGTATTTGTCTGTTAGGTGGCAAATATATGAATCCTTTCAAGTTTAGAGAAATAAATTTCGTGTTTTTATAATCGTCTTGTTAATGGGTTAGAGATTTAAAAAGGAATGATGACACTTAAAAATAGTATTAATATTCTTTAGTTCGGGTTATAAATCTTCAGGCATGGGGATGACAAGGATAGACTCACTACACCGGATTCCGTAGAATACGTCACGAACCCGCCCCTGCTGGGGTATCAGAATACCCTTTTCTACCAGATCTTTTATATCGCGTGCTGCTGTATCCGGTGATACCTTTACACGTTTTGCCCAGTTTTTAGCCGTCAGTTTGCCGGGATAACCGTCCAAATATAAATTCAAGACTTCACGTTGTCGTTCGGACAGGGCTGTTTCGGCATGGGTTTGCCAGAATATGGCCTTGTTAAGAACATTCGACAATGTTTCGTCGGATTGCTCGACGGAACGGAGCAGGCAGTCAAGATACCAGATAATCCATTCAGTAATTTCACAATCTCCCTTCTGCGTTTTCTCCAATATGTCGTAATACTGTTTTTTATCCTTATTTATCTGATGGGAGATACTGAAGAAACGCATCTTTGAGTCTTCAGCCTGTGAAAGTGCCATATCAGCAATGGCTCGTCCGATTCGTCCGTTTCCGTCATCGAAAGGATGGATACAGACAAACCACAAATGGGCTATCGCCGATTTGACATAGCCGTTATGTACATCTGAATTGAACCAGTCCAGAAACCGATTCATTTCTTTGTCTATTCTTTCAGGAGCAGGCGCTACATAATGTACCTTTTCCCGACCGAACATTCCAGAAATAACTTTCATCTCTCCACTGCGGTATCGGGCTACATCTATTTTCGTTGGACCGCTCCATCCGGTAGGAAACAGGCAGTTGTGCCAGCCAAAGAGTCTTTCATGGGTAAGCGGACTGTTGAAATTGACAGTTGCATCAAGTGCCATTTCCACTACTCCGTCTATATATCGTGAGGATTCGGTCGGATTCGGTAGTTGTACTCCAAGTTTGCGGGCTACAGATGAACGTACCTGCTCATTGTTCAATTCCACTCCTTCAATTTCTGATGATGCAATGATGTCATGAGATATGGATTCAACTACGGCAGACATCTTGTCGTTAAAACCGATTACACTAAGGCATCCCATCAGATAACCGACAGCTTTGTTTACCTTGTTCAGCTTCTCACTGACAAGTTCCTTGTTCCACGAAAAAGAAGGCCATTCTTTATGTTCATGTATATACATAGGCATCACTGTTTTCTGCAAATATACGGTTTTGCGGATAATTAACCGCAAATTTTGCGGCTTATTATCCGCATGAAATAGTGAAATCAATATTTATCAGCATTTTAGATATGCTTGACTAACTCTTGTGATTTTACTTTGTAAACCTTAAATAATTTATAGATTAAAGTTTCTTTTGATTTATTTTTTCAGAAATGAATTATTCGTATGCATCAGCTAATCCAGACTCGACATCTTCTCTAGACCAACCATCATAATATGCCCGTTCGTCTCCGTATGGGTCACTCCAACTGTCTGAATCTATTGTATTTTCTTTTTCATACTCCCAAGAAGTTGTATTAGAAAGTTGTTTAGATGATTTTTCCCTGTGTCTTTTATAAATACTTTTTTCAAAGTTTGTTTTTCCCGTATCTTTTTTTCATGTAGAAGCAAAAAGAGAGAACCGGCACTATTAATAACTACTGATATAACTGGCGCGATTGGCTTCCATTTTAATGCAACATACCCAGTGTGGCACCCGTAAGAGAAAAATAGTTCTTCTGTCTTTGGATTTACCTTTACATCTATACGTGTACAATTAAAAATAGCTTTGAAATTTTCTATCGTATATGTTGCTATATACTTTAAACCGCTAAAAACAACACGTTTAGGAAATATACAAAGATTTATAAGAACCTCTTTATTTTCAATGAAAGCTTTAACCGAATGTAGATAACTTTCATTAAGAGACCATATCTTATCATATTTTATAGGTACAATGACATTACCATCTGTATCTATAATTCCCCATTCGTCTTTCCCGCTTATTGTATTATAGCGTACAACCCGAGCATATCCACAAACGAATTGTGGGTCACACCAAGAATATAAATCAAACGGTACTATGAGTTTATTTTCTTTATTTATGTAACCAAGTTGGGACTTATTGTTTTTGACGAGAGCTAAACCACAACTGAATGGATACATTTCCTTATATTGAGGAGAAATAATGACATTGTCATTACAATCTTTCAGGCCGTAAAGTTCGTTTTCTTGATATATTATTAAATCAGAATTTGCTGTCATATAACTACATGTTTATATACATCACAGGATTTTGTCTGTTACGTACGATTTTTGATATATCTTGATTCTGGTAAGGAGAATCAAATATTTGTTCTCCTTCAAACTCCCATCGTCCTTTGTATTTCTCACATTGGGTAGGAAACCAGTGATGCGGCTTGAAGATTCCAACAATATAACCACAACAAATTGCAAAAACTAAATCTGCTTTCTTGGCTCGTTGACCATTTAATCTCCAATATTTGCGGGTACATTCATATAAATTCGGACGTTCACAACCCAAATATGTTCTGCTTACATTGAAACAGATAATTCGTTCGTTTTTATGGTTTACAAAATCTCCATAATCTTTGAAAGGTTCAATCATATTTTTAATATTTACTTCCAAAGGTAATGATTTATCACGATAAACTTTATATAATACTAATTTAAGGGAGTTTCGCGGATAATTAACTGCAAAATTTGCGTCTTATTATCCGCATGAAACACTGAAATCAATATTTATCAGCATTTTAGATATGATTTATGATTACCATTCATTATGCAGATAATCATTGACTTTTCAGATTGGAACAGTCTGCTTATTATATACTCACGTAATTGTTGGGCCGGATAAGTATTAATCTGAAAGGCAAGCGCAAATATCATTTCCAGGTTATAGACTACCTGATACCCCTCTTTTAACGGAATACGTTGTTCGGCGGTGAATGGTTGCAATATCCCCAGTTTATATATTCTTCTTTTCGCTGCTCGTAAAGTCGGTGCAACCACATTGAACAAACCGACAAGTTCGGCTTCGTCCATACGAATCTTATCAGGATGGACAGCAGGAATAACAATCCTGCCGTCCTCCATTATATGGATAATGTCTCTTTTCATAAGCTATAGGCAATTTGAAAGTACATCCCTTACATTATTCATATCTTTCAGAATGGAACTGTCGAGTACCCTTGCATAGTGCTGCGTCATCTTGATATTGGAGTGACCGAGCATTTTGGCTACATTCTCAATGCTTACCCCATTGGCCAAACAGACAGATGTGGCGTACGAGTGGCGGGCGGTGTGTGTAGTCAGGTTCTTCTTTATCAGGCATAGGTCTGCAATCTCTTTCAGGTAGCTGTTCATCTTCTGATTGCAGGGGACAGGCAGCAATATTCTTTTTGCAGGTAGGATAATCTGCATATTTTCTCAGGATTTCCAAAGGAATATCCAGTAGCGGAATATTGCACATGTTCTTTGTTTTCTGACGTGGCTTCCTGATCCACAGGTTTTCGTTGTTGTCTTTTACGATATGCTCAGGGGAAAGTTGTTGCACGTCGATGAAAGCCAGACCGGTAAAGGCGGCGAAAATAAAAACATCACGGACTACGGTGATTCGCTCTAGAGAAAATTCCTTGTGGTAGATGCTCAGCAGTTCATCCATAGTAAGAAACTCACGGATTACTTCTTTTTCGTGGAACTTGATACCGATAAACGGGTCTTTGGCTATCCATTCATTGGCCAGTGCCAGATTGGTAATTTTCTTCAGACATTTCATATAACGGATAACGGTATTCTGCTGACATTCCTTTTCCGTCTTCAGATAAAATTCAAAGGCACGTACCAGCTCACCGTTGACTTCCGCCAGCGGCAGATCATCCTTTCCGTATTTCTGTCTGATAAGTTCGGCAAGATAGCGCTTGCAGCTTTCATAACGGCGAACGGTAATCAGGGCGTAGTCTTTCCCGACCAGGGCACGGCATTGGTCATTGTGCTCCTGCATGGTACCGATGAGGGTGCGGACCGCTTCCGGTTCTTTGTCCTGTCCGAAAAATATTTCCTGCAACAGACGTGCCGTTATAGGTTGGTTCTGTTCTTCCAGTTCACAAAAAATCTGATGTAACTTGATTCTCGCATTTTCGATATAGGCATTCAGATTACATGACTTGCGGCTTTTGCCTCTGGCGGATTCCTTAGCCTGACTCCAGAGAGACGGGTCAATGCTTTTGCGGATGTTGTTTTCAACTCGCGTACCATCTACAGTGATACGCATACACACGGATGCTTCTCCGTTTTTCAGCAGCTTGGTTTTCTTCAAGAAGAAAAGCACATTGAATGAACTTCTTTTCATTTTCCTACAGTTTTTAGTTTGGACAAAAGTAGGAAACCGACCACGTTTTCTTGATACGCAAAACATTGCAAATCAGCGAGAAAGACTCTGATTCGGTGGAGATTTTTGCTCCACCTTTTATCTCCACCTTTTGCTCCACCTCAAACGGTAATATTTTGCCGTTTTTTGCGTGCCGGGGGAAAACAAAAAATCCCGATTTCGCTTGGAAATCAGGATATCATTGTCTTTTATTCTTTTCAAAGTGGTGCCACCAGGAATCGAACCGGGGACACAAGGATTTTCAGTCCTTTGCTCTACCAACTGAGCTATGGCACCAGCATTTTTATGTTTGCAACCAATGTTTCTCGATTGCGGTTGCAAAGGTACGCAAACTTTTGGAACTTGCAAATATTTTAGCAAAAAAATACGTTAAAATATAATGCGCAATTAAACTGTATAGTGATATTTAGTTTGTAAATTATTGCTGTCCGATAAAAATTGTGTGGGAGTATAAAATTAGGGCTGATTTCATTTGCGAGGTCAGCTCATTTCCGTTAGATTTCTGTCGCTAAATAAATAATCCAACTGTATACATTTTAGCGGACAGACGCAAAAATAGGGATGCAGTCTGGATGAAACGTCTTCGGATTATTGACTCCACTACTATCACACTGTTCTCCAATCTGTTGTTCAAGGGTGTGGATCGTCATCCCAAGACTGGCAAAAAGAAAGGGGGCATAAAGGTGCACACGGGTCATACACGCCAATGCGAGAGTCCCTTCAGATATTAAGTTTATATCTGCAGTCACCAACGATTCTTTTATGTTAAGGCCGTCAACACTGGGCAAGGGAGACATAGTTGCCATGGATTGTGCATATATTGACTATGAGAAACTGAAAACTCTCACATAAAGAGAAGTATTGTATGTGACAAAATGAAGAAAAAAACTGAGATACAGCATTATAGAGGACTGTATGTACAAGAACACAGACGGCCTTATGGAAGTGCGCATATAATATATCACATTCTCAAAAGTTCTGAAGGGAAGTGGATTGCTCGTTCATCATGCCCTTATCATCACTTATGCCGATGCAAAAAGAACAAACTGATAGCATTGCTTACAAACGATATGGAGTCAGACTCGAACGAGATTATAGAGATTTACCGTAAACGCTGGGAAATTGAACTGCCGTTCAAACAGATAAAACAAAACTTCCCGTTGAAATACTTCTATGGGGAAAGTGCAAATGCCATCAAGATACAGATTTGGGTGCGCTTATAGCCAATCTGCTTCTGATGGTAATGAAAAAGGACTGACACGTTCTTAGAGTTTCTCCGTACTTGTCACCACGATGTGGATTACACTTATATATTATGTGGATTTCTACAGTATGTTCAACCATCCCGGAAAAGGATTGGAAGGCACTATTGAATGTAGATCAGGAAGAAGATTATTAACTATCCATCTTTTGACGGGGCTTGGAATAAGACTCGATCACTGAAAACACAATGGTCTAACGCTACATTTTTATATTTAATCGTTTTTATCGGATTGCAATATTTGTAAATATACATTTTCCCTCATTGCCTAATCATTGTTTCTTCTATTGAAATCTTGTCCGATAACCGAAATTGGACTGAAAGCGAGAAAGCAGGCCTTTCAATCCAATTGGCTATAAACTTACTTACGATTTATTCGTAAACAAATTTGGTCTCATTAAGTATCTATATACAACTTGAACTTGCTAGACTAAGTTTGTCATTCATGTTTTCTGTTATTAAAGGATTTCAGCATATCAAGACGAATAGTAAGTGTAACTATCTTTTTTCCAAAGCCAATGAAGTTTTTTCAGTCTTTAAAATGGGAGTAACTTGCTATATGCAATCGCACAAATTAATCAACCGGGCGTATAATCACCCTTCTATATCCAGTCAGTGCAGGAGAACCATTGTCCATTACTTCACAAATCATATGTAATTCCTTGCCTGCTGCATCTTGTGGTATATCAAAGAATGCGACAGGCTTATCAGTTTGCATAATCTCTATATGGCCTGTATAGGTACCAGCTTCTGGCAATATCCACCAATGATATGCTAATGAGTCATTATCCACATCAATTGATTCAGATGCGTCCAGCCATATTCTTCGTCCCACTTTCGAAGTAATGATGATAGGATCCAAACCCTTTTTGCCATTTACATAGACAGACGGATTATGATTTCCTTCGCCACAAGCTGCCCAATCCATCCGGGCTGCAAAATCGGCAAATATGGCCGGATAAAAATATTTCTCGTATTTCTCGGATACAGCTTTAACATCCGGAGCTGCATTGGTGTAACACTCCGTCAGGCTGTCAGGCGAAAGCGCCCAACGGAAATAGCCGCCCCAACCCACCTGATTGCCCACAGCAGGATTATTCAACCCATTGGGAAAGACATGCAGATAAGAAGGCGTATCCCCTTCTACTCCATATTTGTTTTTCGGATAGACCTTTCCTAAATGGCCATGTCCCTGTATATGGGTGGCATATTCATTCCAATTCATACTTCCAAGCGTGTTCTGCACAAGCCAGGCACTTTCATCCCAGAAGAAACGCAACTCCTTTCCGCAAGTCTTACGCAGCCATTGATGGGAACTGAACGCATAATCTACAGGAGGCCCCCCACATACGTCCTGATCTGTAATCGTATATACACACAGTTTATCCAGAAACTTATGCACCTCCGATTCGCTCCGTTCCTTTCTAACCCGCCACACAGCCTGTGCCAATGTGTTGGCACCGCCCCATACCGTAATCCATAACGGACGGCTGTCCTCTTCATCAACCAGCTTGATTATCAAGTCACTTCCCGGAGAATCATTGTTTTCACCAATCCGTTCTATTCCCAGCCCTCTGCTTCCCAACACCGTCCGACTGCGCAGATAACCAGCAGTGGGCCAATAGCCCAATTCCTGCTTTCCGTTCTCCTGCCTTTCCGGTAAAAAACCTTCCTGCTCCGACCGCTTCATCAGATTAGGCAAATCTTTTTCATAAGCGTCGATGACCGTCAACAAACTGTCCATCCAACTTTCGGGATAGGTACCGCCACAGATATTCCATCCGCCTGTAGCGACCAGTCCTTCTATCTCAAACATATCTGCATGAGCCAACAAGCGGACCATGGATTCCATATCATCAGGCTCAACATCAGCCGGAGCAATATCTGTTAAGACGACAATACGAGGCTTCAATAGGGATTCATCATTTTGCTTGCTTGTTCCCGCTGATGCAGAAAGACATAAAATCAATAATCCAATAGAGGTCCACAATTTTCTTGCTTTTAAATTCATGGCTTTTTAAATAAATTTGTATAACTAATCAATTGTAATTTTTACATTAGCTGATTGTAATCCGTTAGATGTTGCCACTAAATGTGCCGTACCCTGCTTTCCCCTATTCTGAACCACAACCAGACATTTCCCATAGAACGCCCGGCGTTTGTTATCCTTGAAGCGTTCCATCGAAATCGGACTTCCATTGTCCACACCGGCAATGAATGCGTCACCTTCAACTTCAAAGTTCACCAGATTGTCCGCATTCGGACATAAATTTCCTTCTTCATCCAGAATCTCTACAGTGATAAAGCTCAAATCCTTTCCATCGGCCGTCAACTGCGAACGGTCAGGAGTCAGACGAATCTGTACCGGTTCACCCGCCGTACGGATTTCTTTTTCTCCGACAACTTTGCCATTCTTCCGTGCTATAACTTTCACGCTTCCCGGCTCATATTCCACGCGCCACATCGCATGCAGGCAGTCCGGAGTCTTTGACTTCACTCCCTGCGATTTTCCATTGACGAACAATTCCACTTCATCCGCCTTGTTGTAATAGCACCACATATCCACAACCTGCCCCGGCTTCCAATTCCAATGCGGGAAAAGATGCAAGACCTGCTCCTCCGACCATTCTGACTGATACAGATAATATGTATCCTTCGGGAAACCTGCCAGATCCACAATGCCGAAATAGGAACTGCGCGCCGGCCATCCGAAAGGTGTCGGTTCACCTATATAATCGAAACCTGTCCATACATACTGCCCGCTGACAAAGTCATTGTCACGTACCAGTTTGAGTGTCTCCTCATGCGTATTGCCCCACGGAGCATGACAATTGTCATAAGAAGAACAGGAGAAACTGGAATCATAGAACGGCTTGTCCCATCTCTCCGGCCAAAGAAGCTCCTTGTCGCTCGGCATCCTGTAATATCCGCGTGTAGCCAATGCCGAATTGCTTTCAGTAATGATGAACGGCTTTCCCGGAAAGTTCTTCGGCACATCCGGAATATTGGCATTATGATAGTTATAACCTATAATATCCAGTGCCCCCGATTTAAACAAATGATTGCCCGGAGCCGGTTCATTACAACCTGCCGTAACAGGACGCGTCGGGTCAAGTGCCTTCACGAGATCCGACAGTTTCTTCGTAAGTAGGGAATTCACACTCATTTCCCCATCTTTAGCCAGCATATCATCCGAATGGCCGAAGTTTAGAATCAAGTTCGCTTCTTCCAGACTTAACGTATCCGCATTTGCATGGCTCCATTGTTCAAGCACTTCGTTGCCGATACTCCACATAAAAATTGAAGGATGGTTACGGTCGCGCATGATAAAGTCGTGCAGGTCACGCTCATGCCAGTCATTGAAATAACGCGCATAGTCATGCGCTGTCTTTTTCTTGCGCCACATATCAAAAGCCTCATCCATTACGATAAACCCCATCTGGTCGCACAGGTCAAGCAATTCGGGAGCGGGAGGATTGTGTGAACAACGTATGCCATTACAGCCCATTTCCTTCAGGATTTCCAACTGACGTTCAATGGCACGAATGTTCACGGCAGCTCCCAGGCAACCTAAATCATGATGCATGCACACTCCGTTTATCTTAGTCGGCTTTCCGTTCAACACAAAACCTTTTTGTGCGTCAAAGCTGAACGAACGGATGCCTGCGACAGTTTCATACCGGTCGATACAATGCCCGCCATCCATCAATTCCGTTATAAGCGTATACAGATAAGGGGATTCAACATCCCAACGATGCGGATCTGCCACACTCAACTGCTGGACAGCCACTGCATCCGCCTGCCCGCCGACTTGGCACAAAGTATCAGTCTTGGCTACACATTTACCTTCCGCATCAAACAGCGATGAACAGACGGTCACCTTTATATCCACATCTGTTTCATTGGAAACTGTTGTCTGCACACGTACAATAGCCTTCGACTTGTTTACAACAGGAGCCGTTACATAAGTACCCCACTCGCCGACATGCACAGCTTCCGTTTTCACCAGCCATACATTCCGGTAAATGCCGCAGCCCGAATACCATCTGGAGTTCGGCTGTTCCGAATTATCCACACGCACTGCCAGCACATTCTTCTCCCCCCATTTCAGATGAGGAGTCAGATCATAGCTGAAAGTTATATAGCCGTAAGGACGACGTCCCAACAGGATACCATTGAGATATACTTCCGAATTCATATAGACTCCATCGAACACAATCCGGAACTTCATGTCTGAATCCGCTTTTTCAGGGACAAATGTCTTTCTGTACCACCCTATGCCGCCGGGAAGCGCACCGCCTCCCGTACCGGAAGGATGGTCCTTACTGAAGTTACCTTCTATGGCCCAGTCATGGGGTAGGTCTAGCAACTGCCAGCCTGTATCCTCAAAATTTGCATCGACAGCTTCAGGTTCATCTCCATTGTGAAAACGCCAGCAATCACCGAAGTTTATCCTGTCACGGCAGGTACTAACAGTTGTACTAAATACCATAAAGCAGGAACAACAAAACACATGTAAGAAAAGCAATAATTTCTTCATATTTTACTCTTTCTATTGAAAACCTATTATATTACCCGGTCATTTACAAAGGCAAAAAAGCCCTCGAGATCATCCCTGTTGTCGGGATTTTTCTCTCTTTGAAAAAATCAAACGTACTTCAGCAGTTGTTTAAATTTTTTTTCGGTGAAACGACGCAATCAGACTTCTTCTGCTTCCTGTCTGTTTCCCTGGAACAATTCACCAAATAAATCTGGCATTATTTAAACAGGTCCTCAATCAAATCTTTATTGAAACTTCTTTACCTGTATATTGCACATCAATACCTTTGGCTTTTATATCAAAAGCCTGCGGTCTGTCCTTATTGACCACCACTACCGTAAATGTACGTTCCTTCAACATACCCGGGAACGAGCCTTGACGTTCGCCAATAGTCAGCGTACGGCTGTCATCGTCATATTCCATCGGAATCATCGCGTACATCCCCTTTTCATAGTTGTAGTTCACGCCTTCGTCCTCATAAAGTGTAAACTCGCCGTCAGCACCCTGATATACATAAAGACGTATATGTGCGGCGGGCTTTTCATCAGAATACTGTATGTCCTCACCGAACGGGACAATAGAACCGGCACGCACATACAGTGGAACACGTTCGTAAGGAGCCTCCACTTCTGCTTTTACTCCGCCTTCCCGGAACTTTCCGGTATAGAAATCATACCAGCCTTCTGACTTCGGGAAATAGACCTCACGGCTGCGGTCTCCATAACGGTAGACCGGAGAAACCATAAACGCCGGACCGAACATGAACTGGTCACCGATATTGTTGACATTCACATCCGACGTGAAATCCATAACCAGCGGACGCATGATGGTATAGTCCTTGAACCAGGTCATGCCGGCAAGCGAATAGATGTAAGGCATCAGGTTGTAGCGCAATTTCGTATAATATACGATGGAATTGTATGCAGGATGACCTTCCGGAGCGATTTCCCACGGCTCACGGTACGGATATTGCCCGTGCGCACGATACAGCGGGCAGAAGGCTCCGAACTGGAACCAGCGCGTGTTCAGTTCACGCCATTCCTTGCAGTCTGCATTTTCTGTCCTTGTAGCATTCCATTGCTGTTGTCCCGCCACATAACGGTTCTCTACACAGAAGCCACCTATATCCATTGTCCAATAGGGAATTCCGCTGACTGCAAAATTCAGACCGGCGGAAATCTGTGCCTTCATATCTTCCCAACGGGTCGCGATGTCACCGCTCCATGTAGCGGTGGAATAACGCTGCAAGCCGGCAAAGCCCGAACGGGTCAGCAGGAATACCCGCTTGTTGTTGTCCACACTGCGCTGTCCGTTGTAGATGGCATCCGCGTTCATCAGCGCATACGCATTGAAATATTCCGCCGACGGACCCAATGCCGTAGGCCCGCACAAGTCCTTACGGTACTGCAAATCCGTACAGTCGCGTACATTCGGTTCGCTGGCATCCATCCACCAGGCATCGATGCCCAACGGATAATAGTGTTCGTACATCTGTTTCCAGAACAGCTTGCGTGCCTCGGCACTGTATGCGTCATAGAAGCCGTATGTGTACCCTTTGCCAATCCAATCCTTCAGGCTGTCCTTCACGGACTGCGGATAAATCCAGCCCTTCTCGTCAAACTCCTTGAAATGTTCTGTTGTAGTATAGAACTTCGGCCAGACGGAAATCATCATCCGCCCGTGCATGGCATGAATCGAATCGACCATCGCTTTCGGATTCGGGAAATGTGCCTTGTCGAACTCATGGCTTCCCCATGCGTTTTCCGGCCAGTGGCTCCAGTCGAGCACAATGTCTGTCTCTTATACACATCTCCGAGCCCACGAGACGCGTAGTAATCTCGT
>ERZ1027072.224-NODE-224-length-17196-cov-6.850826_pt1 | contig 17196 bp, 12 predicted proteins | sample MGYA00519418_ERZ1027072 | MGnify/ENA primary metagenome ERZ1027072 (study PRJEB26926, sample SAMN06164764) | human gut metagenome | biome: ENVO:00009003; feature: ENVO:2100002; material: ENVO:00002003 | host: Homo sapiens | place: USA | collected 2012 ...
GCGCTGCCTCTGGACTCCGCAAGGGGCAATTGCCCCTTGACCCCTTTTCGCGATTGAGTTGATTTCTCTCCCCTGCTTCTTCCGCGTGTTTATCCTCTTTTTTGTGCCCCCATTAAGTATTCCCTCTTGAAATACCCATCCAGATTCCCATATTCACTCACCGTAATCTGCCCGATATGCATCCGTCGCATAATCGCCCGCAAAATGCAGATTCCATGCACCACAATATCCGCGCGGTTCGGCTGCAACCCCGGCAGCTGCTTGCGCTGCTCCAGCGTCATATCCGCCAGCTGCCGCTCAAAGCGCGCCACATCCGCTTCCGTCAGCACTGTGCCGTGCATGTAGGTTCTATCCGTCCAGTAAATGCCCTTCACCATCGCGGCGAGCGTCGTGAACGTGCCGCCCGTGCCGCGCCAGCTGCCCGGCATCGACAGCACAGGGTAATCCAGCAGCTTGTCTGCCAGAATATCGGCGGCAATCTGCTCCACCGTGTCCAAATCGCCGTGGTCGCGAATCGGAATTCGCTGGAACAATCGCACCGCCCCCATTTGGCAGGAGAAGGAGCAGCGGATGTTCATCCCCTGCCCGATGATGATTTCGGTTGATCCGCCGCCGATGTCGATGACGCCGGAATCGCCGCCGTCCGTCGCACCGAAGAAGGACAGCGCGGCCTCCTCATCGCCGGAGCAGATTTCGAGCGTCAAACCGGTTTCGGCTTTAAGCAGCGCCGCGAAATCCGCGTTGTTGGCGGCGTCGCGCGTGGCGCTGGTGGCAAAGAGATGCACTTTTTCCGCGCCTTGACTGCGGGCGGAATCCGCCATGCGTTTGACCGCCGCGCAGGAGGACGCCATTGCCTCCCGCGACAAGTTGCCTGCTTCGTCAAGCCCGGCGAACAGGCGCGTGCCGGCGCGGTCGCGGCTGATGCGGCGAATCTCCCCGTCGGCTGCTTCCGCCACAAGCATCCTCACCGAATTGGAGCCGATCCCGATGACTGCTGCCCTCATGGTTCACCTCTCCTGTCTTTCTGGTTTACAATATGTGTAACGAAAAAGGGACTTGCAGACGCAAAGTCCCCCTTTAATCCCGAAATTCATCCAGCAGCGCGTTCCATTCCGCCTCGGTGTAGCCTCGCAGCACATCCATGCTGGCAAAGTGGAAGTGGATTTCGCCCTCGCGGACATAGCCGAAGTCGTTGCGCGCGGTTTCCTCAATGTACGCATCCGTCGCAACATACGTCAGTTCTTCGCGCAAGTCCCGATTTTTCTGATCCAGCGCCGCATACTGCTGCTGCAGCTGCTCATTGCGCGTCGAGAGCGCGTCAAGCCGCTGCCGCGACTGCGCCATCACGACATAGAAGATGATGCCCAACACCACCAGCAGGATGACAACCGCCTTCCAACGCACCAGCCTGCGCCCCAACGCCCTCACTCCTTTTCTCCAGAATCGGAAGTGTTCTTTTCCTTATCTATTCGCTATGATTTTGCATATTCCTGCCTGACGGAAAACTTTTTTTCAGCCGTTTTCCAATCCAGCGGAGGATGCGCCGGATGCCCGTTTCCCACAGCACTGCGCCGAGCAGCAGCCCCAGCAGCGCGTACAGCCGCAGCCCTTCCCCGCTATGGATGAGGACGAGGAGCGCCAGAAACGTCAGCATCAGCGCGCAGAGCACATCCGCCGCGTCGGACAGGCCGTGCCGATGCCGCCACGCGCCGCCGAGGGTCAGCGCCAAGGCGAACGCCGCGCCGAGCAGCACCATCCGCAGGAACGTTTCCGCCTGTCCCTGCTGCGCGAACAGCACCTCCAGCGTCATCCGATAGCACGGCGGAGGAAGCCGCCCTTGCGCCGCGCGCGCCCCTGCTCATACTGCACGCCGTCGATATCGCCATCCACAAGCAGCCTGCCCTCTTCCAGCTGCAAGGCGGAGACATGCAGCCCGCTGCCGGTCAGCGTCAGCCGCCCACCCCATGTTTCCAGCACGACCGCCGTTTCATCGAAGCGGTCAACCTCCTTGACCCCGGTGAGAACCGCCTTTTTGCGATTCTCGATAACCAGTCCGCAGGGCTTCTGCGGCACTGTCGGCTCTTTCACTGTGCGCTCCCCCCTCTCCTGCTGTCAGGGTATGCGCGGCGATTGCCGATTATGCCGGATTTTCCTTCTGCCACTCGCGCAGGATGCTTTCGAGGTTCGCAAGCCACAAATCAACGTGCGTGCAGTCCCACAGCACCGTTTCCGCCACCTGACACTGCACGACGAACAGCCCCTGATAATCTTTTCTTTCGGCGCATTCGTCCATCAAGCGGCGCAGTTCATCCGGCTGATTCGTGTGCGCCATGACGTCGTTCAGGTGGTCGATGCACCCCTGCAGAAGTTCGGGGATGGTCAAATCAAAGTCGCTTTGGCGCATGATGGCTTCCAGCTTCTTCAGGTGCTGCACGGCTTCCTCCGGCGGATTGCCGATTTCGTACTGCTCCATCAGCCAGAACCAGATTTCCGCCATCTGCGACCATTCATCCAGCGTCTGCCCGCCGGTAAAGACGGTCATCCCCTTATCCGCTGCAAAATCCGCGCAGGCGTGAATCGCCAGCATCGGCACGCGCCCGGCGTGTTCATGCAGGTACAGCCAGTCCTCGCTCTGGAAGGGCGTTTCGCCATCATAATGGAAGCACGCCGTCCACAATCCGCTGGGCTGGCGCGCAATATCAAAGCGGCATGTGCGGTTATCCGCGTCGCCATAGGTATAGCGCGCGACCATGCCATAGTAGAATCCGCTCTCCTCGCCGCCCAGCTCCTCCGCGTGCTGTTTGACCTGCTGGCGCAGCTCCTCCAGCGAATACGGCGGGCGATCATCCGGGATTTCGAGCCAATCGCAGTTTGCGAGCAATGTACGGCAGACAGCCGCCATGTCCTCTTCGCTGCCGATGGCGACGACCCTTGCCCGATGCAATTCCTTCATTGTTGAAAACCTCCCCAGAGGCTCTGCCTCTGGACTCCGGCAGGGACGCTGTCCCTGCACCCTGCAAGGGAGTTCCTCCCTTGACCCTTTCGCGCGATTCAGTTGAGCGCGCTTTCATGCTATGCCCGCGTGTTTATGCAGGATTTCGCGTCTGCGGACGCGACCAGAGGGCTTTGCGGTCGCCCTCTGGACTGCTTCGCGTCCCCATCTAAGTTTGTTGAGCTTTATCGAAACAAATTTAGTTGGTGTGCCGTTCGTCCCTAAGCAGCAATACAAATCAATAAACAGGAGTGTGCACTGCGAAGGGGTCAAGGGGGCGACCGCAGACTTCGTCTGTTTCCATTGCCCCCTTGTCGCCTCCGCAGAGGCGATTCCCCCTGCCACAATCAAAATCAATTCCCTTAGCACCTGTACTAAACAAACAATGCAAAGGAGCGACCACTGCTATGCAAATCCGCAGTTTTTCCTCCCTGATGGAGTCCTACGAGCGCCTCATCGCGCGCCCGAACCCCGCCAATGACCACTTCTATAACGGGCTTTATACCCGCTACCGCTACCCCGTCCTCACCCGCGAGCACATCCCGCCCTTCTGGATGTACGACGCTGACCCCGCGTCGAACCCCTTCATGATGCAGCGGCTGGGCGTGAATGCCACCATGAACAGCGGCGCAATCAAGCTGAACGGCAAGTACTGCCTCGTCGTGCGCGTCGAAGGGATGGATCGCAAGTCGTTCTTCGCCGTCGCGGAATCCGACAAGCCCACTGAGGGCTTCCGCTTCCGGGATTATCCTGTCGTCCTCCCCGATACCTGCGCAGAGGAAACGAACGTCTACGATATGCGCCTGACGCAGCATGAAGACGGCTGGATTTACGGCGTATTCTGCTCCGAAAGCAAAGACCGCACCAGCAGCGATTTGTCCGCGGCGGTTGCGGCGGCGGGCATCGTTCGCACGAAGGACTTGCAGAACTGGGAGCGCCTGCCGAACCTCAAGACGCTCCGTTCGCCGCAGCAGCGCAATGTCGTCCTTCACCCCGAATTTGTGGACGGGCAATATGCTTTCTACACCCGTCCGATGGATGATTTCATCGAGACGGGTTCGGGCGGCGGCATCGGCTTCGGGCTGTGCAAGGATATCGAGCATCCCGTCATTGATGAGGAGAAAATCATCTCCCTGCGCCGCTACCACACCATCACCGAAAGCAAAAACGGCGCGGGCGCAACGCCAATTCGCACCAACAAGGGCTGGATTCACATCGCGCACGGCGTTCGCAACACGGCGGCAGGTCTGCGCTATGTGCTGTACGCCTTCATGACGGCGCTGGATGACCCGTCGCGCGTGATTGCCGAGCCGTCGGGGATGCTGCTTGGCCCGATGGGGCACGAGCGCGTGGGCGACGTGAGCAACGTCGTGTTCTCCAACGGCGCGATTGCGGATGACGACGGCAAGGTGTACATCTACTATGCCTCGTCGGACACGCGCCTGCACGTTGCCGAAACGGACATTGACCGCCTGTGCGACTATCTGCTGCACACGCCCAAAGATCCGCTGCGTTCGCCGGACTGCGTGCGCCAGCGCTGCCTGCTCATCTCGCACAATCTCGCGTTTATGGGAAAGAAGGACGACTAATGGCGATTGAATTCAAACTTGCGCCCCTGTTTGGCAATGGCGCGGTGCTGTGCCGCCGCAAGGAAGTGCGCGTCTGGGGTACGGCGGCGGATGGGCAAACTATCACCGGGCGCGTGACGACGGCGGATGGGCTGATTCTCTCCGAAGGCATCTGCACAGCGCGCGACGGACGCTTCCTCCTGCATCTTCCGCCGATGGAACAGGCGACCAGCTGCACACTGACCGTCACCTGCGGGGCAGAAACGTGCACATCCACCGATATTTCGGTTGGCGAAGTCTACCTCGCGTCCGGGCAGAGCAACATGGAGCTGGAACTGCAAAACGCCGACGAGGGGCAAGATTTAATCTCAGCGCATGACGACCCGCTGGTGCACTACTTCAACGTCCCGAAAAAGAGCGTCTGGGATGACGACGCGATTGCCGCGGAAGCCGCTTCCCGCTGGGAGCGTGTCCGCCCCGGTTATGCGCGGGATATGTCCGCCGTCGCGTACTTCTTCGCCCGCAAACTCGCGCGGACGATTGACTGTCCTATCGGCATTATTGACTGCTACTGGGGCGGTACATCCGTGACCTGCTGGATGGACAAGGAAGCGCTGGAAGCAACCGCCGAAGGGCAGCGCTACATCACCCGCTACCGTGAGCAGGGCGGCGACAAGCCCTTCGATCAGTGGCGGCAGGAGGAAGATGCCTTTTGGGTTGAAATGAACTCATGGAATGCGCATGTTGCTCAGCTGAAGAAGGACAATCCCGGTATCTCGTGGCCGGAAATCAACGAAACCGTCGGCGCCTGCCCTTGGCATCCGCCGGTTGGTCCCGGTTCGCCGTATCGTCCGGGCGGGCTGATTGAAACGATGACCAAGCGCGTCGTTCCCGCGACGCTGACCGGCATTCTGTATTATCAGGGTGAGGATGACACCGCGAGAACCGAGCATTACGACGTGCTGCTGACTGCCATGGTGATGCGCCTGCGTCAGCTTTTCCGCGACGATTCGCTCCCCTTCCTCAACGTGCAGCTGCCGATGTGGATTGCCGCCGGCGACGAGGATAAGCACGACTGGGCGCGCCTGCGTCTTGCACAGGCACGCGCGGCGAGCGCCCTCCAGCCCGGTGGTCTGGCGATTCTGCTGGACTGCGGCGAGTTCGACAACATCCACCCGACCGACAAGCGTACCCCCGGTGAGCGCCTGTGCGACGTTGCCCTGCGCGTCGTCTATGGCATGGACGCGCCGGAATCCCCCCGCGCGCTGGGGAAGTATACGCAGGGAGATACGCTCGTTGTCACGCTGAGCGCACCTGTGCTGCGCCGGGAGACGGGCGAACTGCTGCTGGAGATTGCCGGGGAGGACGGGGCGTATCACCCTGTGCAGTCGGTGACGCTGGATGGGACGGAGATGCGCTTGCGGAGCGTGGCAGTGCTCCACCCGGCGAAGGTAAGGTATGCATATGTGAATTGGGGGAAAGTGTCGCTGTTTGGGCAGAATGGGCTTCCGCTCGCCCCCTTCGCCTTCGAGGGCTAAAAGAGGATAAACACGCGGAAGAAGCAGGAAGAAGAGACCAACTCAATCGCGCGGAGGGGTCAAGGGGGAATTCCCCCTTGCAGGGTCAAGGGACAGCGTCCCTTGTGGGGTTTGGGGCAACGCCCCAACTGTTCTGCGGGCGCTCAACTCAAAGGAAAAAAATCAACAAGGGCGCAGGCAGCGCAGCGTCCCTGCCAGTAACTTCGCGCTCCCGCAGGAGCGCCCCCCAAGCTGCTCTACCAACTACTTGCGCATTGTCGCGCCAAATGGGCGCGACCGAATTGCTTGACTTCCGTTTCTGTCTGCTTTCCCCGAACATCCTCTTCAATCCATCACCAAAAACAGACCAGCACGGCATCACACCATGCTGGTCTGTTCTTTATTCTGCTTACTTTTCCGGCGCATCCGGGGTGGTCGGCGTGGGCGGCACCGGGGCTTTGCCCTGAATGTACACCGGGTATGCCGCGCTCACCCGCTGACCGTCATTCACCGTCGCGGTGACGAGGACAATTTGTGTTTCCGCGTTTGCGGACACGCGCAGCTTCCCGTCGCCAGAAATCGTCGCAACGTTCGCGGGGCAGTTGACCGCCCACGTCACACGCTTCACCGTGGCGTTCGCGGGCTGCACCGTCGCCATCAGCCGGAGCGTCGCACCCGCGCGGACGATGCGGTTGCCTGTAATCACCACGCCCGTCGCCGGAATGCCGACCGTCACGCGCACGGACGCGCGCTTGTTCGAGCCGTCGGTCGTGCGGACGGTAATCGTCGCTGTGCCTGCCTTCAGGCCGCGCACAACGCCGTTTGCATCCACCGTCGCAACGCGGGTGTTGCTGCTGCGCCAGCGGATGGGCATCTGCGCCGTTTCGGGTGTTGCCGACACATGCAGCTGCACCGACGCGCCAACGTTGACCCAGCTGCTGGCTGCCGTCAAGGTGAGTTTCGTCGTCTTGGGGTAAATGACAAGCGTCCACGTTGCGGAAATTGTGCTGTTTTCCGCGCTGACAGCGTTCACCGTTACCGTCGTGATTTCTGTCACGTTCTTCGTGGTCAGCACGCCGCTGGTCGAAATCGTCGCGACGCTCGCGGGGCAGTTGAGCGAGTAGATAACCTTCTGATTTGCGGCATCCTTGGGCAGAATCGTCGCCTTGATGGTCGTGGACTGCCCGCCGCCGAGTTTTGCCGCGCCGCTGATGGTCAGCGACTTGACCGTTTTCTGTACCTTGACGGTGAACTTCGCACGGACACCCGTGCCGTCCGTCGCCGTCGCGGTAATCGTCACCGTACCCGCCTTGAGCGCGGTCACAACGCCATTTGCATCCACCGTCGCAATGCGCTTGTTGCTGGTCGACCAAGTGACGCTCTGCGCGGCATCTTCCGGCAAAACGCGCGCCGTCAGCTGAAGCCTCTTGTCTTCGCCGTCCACATCAATGTAGTTTCTCGGCGCGGAAATAGCAACCGTCGTTACCGGGGGCAGAATCTGCACGGTGTGCGTCGCGGAAATCGCGCTGTTCTCCGCGCTGACCGCCGTTACCATGATGGTCACAGGCGCGGTGAACCCCTTGCCAGCCTTCAAGCGCCCATGCCGGTCAATGGTCGCAATGTCTTTTCCGCAATCCACCGACCAGATAACCTTCTGGTTCGTCGCCGTAGCGGGGGTGATGACGGCGTTCAGCGTGATGGTCTTGCCCTGCGCGACGGCACTTGCGCCGCGGATTTCCAGCGTGCCAACCGCACTGCCGACCGTCAGGGTGATTTTTGCCGAGCGGCCCGAACCGTCCGTCGCCTTGGCGGTAATCGTCACCTTGCCGACCTTCTTCGCCGTCACCAGACCGTTTGCATCCACCGTCGCAATGCGCTTGTTGCTGGTCGACCAAGCCACCTGCTGGGAGGCGTCCTCCGGGATGCATTTTGCCGTCAGCTGAAGCGTCGGGGAAGCGAGGTCTATCGTCAGGCGCGGCGCGGAAATCGCAAGTCCCGTCGTCACCGGGCGAATCGTGACCGTGTGGGTGGCGCGAATCGCGCTGTTCTGCTTGGACACAGCCGTCACGGTAATGGTCGTAATCGCGCTGATTTTCTTGGTCGTCAGCTTGCCGCTCTGGCTGATGCTGGCGATGCTCTTGTCGCAGTCCACCGACCAGACGACGCCTTTTTCCGTCGCATCCGCCGGCATCATCACTGCCTTGAGCGTGATGGACTTGCCCGCCGCGACGCTGCCTGCGCCCTCAATGGTCAGCCCCGTCACGCCGCTGACGACGCGCAGGGTGATGCGTCCCTTGACCTTGCTGCCGTCCTTCGCCGTGGCAGTGATGGTCACTTTGCCGGTTTTGCGTGCCGTCACCAGGCCGCTTGCATCCACCGTCGCGATTTTGCTGCTGCTGGTCGACCATGTGACATCGGCAATCGCGTCCTCCGGGTCGCACGTCGCTTTCAGCTGCAAAGTTTTGCTGCCGCTCAAATCAACATACGTCGTGGGCGCGCTGACGGTGATTTTTTTCACGCTCGGCGCAATGCACAGGCGGAAGTTCGCATAGCGCGACGGGTCACTTTTCAGCGCCGCCGACACCTGCACATAGTGCGTGTATGCCACACGTTTGGTGGTAATAACGCCGCTTTTGATGGTCGCCAGCGAAGCATCCGCCGGGTACAGCGTCCATTCCAAATCGCTGTTCGGGACGGTTTTTCCGTCGATGGTGACGGAGAACGTCAGCTTCTCGCCGCCTCGAACCGTCTTTGCGCCGGAAATAACGACTTCGCCTTTCGCGGGCGGCGTAGGCAGCGGCGGTGCGGGCGGCAGGTCACTGCCCGTGGTGATGTCCGACGGCGTTGTGACCGCCAGCGCTGTATTGCTCCATTGCGGCACAAGCAGCACCGCCAGCGCCAGCATCAGCACCAACGCCGCCTTTTTCATGCTTTGCTTCATGGTTCTTTCCTCCTACCAATTTCCGAAAAAGGGATTCCGCATTCTTCATTGTAGCGCAGAGCGCAACCCTGCGTCAAGCAAATTTCGCCTGTGGGTGAAGAATTTACAAGTCACCGCCTTGCAAAGGCGTAAATCCCAATCGCCGCGGCAATGGACAGATTCAGCGAATCCACCTTATTGCTGCTTGGAATGCGCACAGGCTGCCCCAGACGGCTGAACTCCGGCGGCAGACCGCTGCCCTCGTTGCCGAAAATCAGCGTCCATCGGTCAGGAATGTCGCCCAACACATCCGGCAGGGACTTCGACCCGTCGAGCATGAACGGATAGAGCGCGTGTTCCGGGAACTGCGCCTGATACTGCGAAAAATCATCATAGACATGCAGCCGCAGCTGGAAGATGCTGCCCATGCTGGCGCGGACGGTCTTGGGGTCGAACACATCCACGCATGGGCGGATGACGGCGATATCCTGCACATCAAAGCCAAGCGCCGTGCGGAAAATCGTGCCGACATTGCCGCTGTCCGACGGGTGATGCAGGACGATATGCGGCTTGTCAGGGCGCAGGTCATCCTCGAACTTGCTGAACACCGCCGCCGCGAAGCAGTTTTCCTTCCCCGAAATGCGGGAAAGCGCCTTGTCCGCCTCTTCCACACGGATATGGTGCTTTTCCGCTTCCTCGCGAAGCCGCTGTGCGCCCTCGGTTCCGGCGCTTCGGCTATGCAGCAGCACGCGGCGGCAGCTTTCCGGGCGGTGCAGCAGGCATTCCATCGCCGGGAACATCCCCGGTGCGTAGGCATAATCCAGCTCCGCCGAATAGGTTGATAAAGACGGCATAATTGCCCTCCTAATTAGAATAGCGCTTCCACAAAGTCCTTGGCATTGAAGGGCTGCAAGTCGTCGATGCCCTCGCCTACGCCGATGTACCACACCGGCACTTCCAGCTCCTGCCGGATGGCAAGCGCAATACCGCCCTTCGCCGTGCCGTCGAGTTTGGTCAGGATGATGCCGCCGATTTCGCAGACTTCCTTGAACGCGCGCGCCTGCGCCAGACCGTTCTGTCCCGTCGTTGCATCCAGCACGAGCATACAGCGCACATCCGCTTCCGGGAACTCGCGGTCAATCACGCGGCGCATCTTGTTCAGCTCATCCATCAGGTTCTTCTTGTTGTGCAGGCGGCCGGCGGTATCAACAATCAGCAGATCTGCGCCCTGCGCCTTGGCGGACTGGATGCCGTCATAGACGACCGCCGCGGGGTCAGCGCCCTCGGCGTGCTTGACAATCGGCACACGCGCGCGTTCCGCCCAGACGGTCAGCTGGTCAGCCGCAGCCGCACGGAAAGTATCCGCCGCGCAGAGGATAATCCGGCGGCCAATGTTCTGGAAGCGCAGGGCGAGCTTGCCGATGGTGGTCGTTTTTCCCGCGCCGTTCACGCCGACAACGAGCATGACCATCGGCCAGTGCAGCGGCGGACGCGGGATGTCCATCTGCTCAATCATGATATCTTTGAGCATCTGCTTGGCGGTATCGGCATCCTTGACCTTGTTTTCGCTCACGCGGCGGCGCAGTTCATCCATAATGGCGGTTGTCGCCTTCATGCCGCAGTCGGACATGAGCAGGATGTCTTCGAGCTCCTCATAGAAGTCCTCGTCAATCTTCCTCGTTTCCTTCACCAGCGTATCGACGCGCCCCATCAGCGAATCACGCGTCTTGGTTAATCCTTCACGCAGTTTTGCGAACAGTCCCATCGTCATTCCTTCTTTCATATAAGTTATGGGAGACCCCAGAGGCGCTGCCTCTGGACTCCGCAAGGGGCGCTGCCCCTTGACCCTGCAAGGGAGTTCCTCCCTTGACCCTTTCTCGCGATTGAGTTGGTGACACTTGCATACAGTGTCCGCGTGTTTATCCAGCGAACCTACGGTTCGGATTGGACGTTCCGGCACAAGCCAAGAAGCATCAAGCCTTATGCTTCTCCAAGAACACCATCAGCACCGCCACATCCGCGGGCGACACTCCCGGAATCCGGCTCGCCGCCGCAAGCGACCGCGGACGCTGTTTCATCAGCTTCTGCCGCGCTTCAATCCGAAGCCCGGTCACTTCCTCGTAGGGCAAATTCTCCGGCAGCAGCGTCTCTTCCATCTGCCGCGCGTGGCGAATCAGCGTCTCCTGTCGCTCCAAATAGCCCTCATACTTCACCGAGATTTCCGCCTGCTCCTGCGCGGGCTTGCCGAATTGCCTAATTTCCGGCGAAAGCTCCGCCAGCGCTGACAGCGTGATTTCCGGACGCTTCAGCAGTTCCACCGCGCTTAGCCCGTTCTGCGCTTCCGGCTGATGATGCTTCTCCAGCCAGTCGTTCAGCGTGACGCCGGGCGTGTATTTCGCTTTGCGGAGTTCGCCCAGCAGCTGCGCGGTTTCCGATGCCTTGCGTTCCGTGCGCTCCATGCGCTCCCGCGTCGCCAGACCCGCCTCGTAGGCGATGCGCGTCAGGCGCAAATCCGCATTGTCCTGCCGCAGGGATAAGCGGTGCTCGGCGCGGCTCGTCATCATGCGGTACGGCTCGTCCGTGCCTTTCGTCGTCAGGTCGTCGGTCAGCACGCCGATGTACGCCTGATCGCGCGTGAGCACAATCGGCGGCTTGCCCTGCGCCGTCAAAGCGGCATTCATGCCCGCCAGCAAGCCCTGCGCGGCGGCTTCCTCGTACCCGGATGTGCCGTTAATCTGCCCCGCGAAGAACAGTCCGCGCACATCAAGACTTTCCAGTGTCGGGCGCAATTGCCGGCTGTCGATGCAGTCGTACTCAATCGCATACGCCAGCCGCGTCAGCTCACACCGCCGCAAGCCCGGCACGGAGCGGTACATCTCCCACTGCACATCCTCCGGCAGCGATGTGGACATGCCCTGCACATACCATTCGCGGCTTTGCATTCCTTCCGGCTCAAGGAACACCTGATGGCGCTCCTTGTCGGCAAACTTGACGATTTTATCCTCAATCGACGGGCAGTAGCGCGGCCCGATGCCGTGGATTTTGCCGGAATACAGCGGCGCACGGTGGAGATTTCGGCGGATGATGTCGTGTGTCTCCGGCGTCGTCCATGTCAAATAGCATGCGTAGGTATTGTGCAGCGCGCGGTCGGTCATAAACGAGAACGGCGTCACTGGCTCGTCGCCGGGTTGGGGCGTCATTTCGTCGAAATCAATCGTCCGCACGTCGATGCGCGCGGGCGTCCCCGTCTTGAACCGCCGGAGCGGAAAGCCGATGCGCGTCAAGCTGCCGCTGAGGTTCGGCGCGCTCATCAGCCCCTGCGGCCCGCCCGGCGTGATGCTCTCCCCGATGATAATCTGGCTGCGGAGATACACGCCGCACGCGACAACCGCGACCTTGCAGGAGATATGCTGCCCCGTCGTTGTCGTTACGCCGGTGACATGCCCGTTCTCGACGTCAATCGCGGCGACTTCTCCCTGCCGGACGGTCAGGTTGTCCTGCGTCATCAGCGCGGTACGCATCCGGTTCTGGTACTGCTGCTTGTCCGCCTGTGCGCGCAGGGCATGAACCGCCGGGCCTTTGGACATATTGAGCATTCGGCTTTGCAGGAACGTATCGTCGATGGCGCGCCCCATTTCGCCGCCCATTGCGTCCAGTTCACGCACAAGATGCCCCTTTGCGCTGCCGCCGATAACGGGATTGCACGCCATGAGAGCGATGCCGTCCATATTCAGCGTCAGCAGGAGGGTATCAAGCCCCATGCGCGCCCCTGCGAGGGCGGCTTCACAACCCGCGTGTCCGCCGCCGATGACTACCAGATCCTTCATCATACGCCTTCTGCTCCTCGGAAATAGGATTCCAGTATGATTATACCATAGGGAGGGGGAAAAGGAAAGAGGGAGAGGCGAAATTAGGGCGGGAGGAATGTGGATAAACACGCAGAAGGAGCAAGGGAAAAGCGAACAACGCCATCGCGCCGGATAGGCGCAGCTTTCTATCTCCCCATCTCAAGCAAAATCAAGCGAAATCAAATGAAATCAAGCCAATTCAAATGAAATCAAATTTTCTTGCCAATTGCGGGCATCCGTGCTATCATGCGCATATAGCGAACGTAAGTTCCTATATTTCGCGGCGTACCTGCCCGCGCCGCCGTACCCATCACACAAGGAGGAGCGAAATTGACTGACATTACCACTACCCTTACCTATACCGCTGACCTCACCCGTCCCCTGCGCCGCATGAACATCCCCGCGCTGTTCATCACCGATGCGCGCCGGGCGCACCGAATCACTGTCACGGTTCTCCGCGCGGGAAATCCTGTTGACCTTGGCGGCGCCGCCGTTTCCGGCACGGTCAAGCACCTGCTCACCGGCACAACCATCCCGCTTAGCGGCAGCGCGCAGGGCAGCATTGCGTCCGTCACCCTGCCGCCCGCCGCCTACGCCCAGCCCGGCGACATCGAAATCTATGTCACCCTGACCAGCGGCGACGTGCAGAACTGCATTTTCGCCGCAACGGGCTGCGTTTTCCCCTCTTCCACCGACCGCGTGGCGGATGTTCCCGGTTTTTACTCGCTTGCGGCGCTGCAGGAGCAGTTTTCGTCGCTGGATGCGCGCCTTCGTGCGCTGGAGGAAATCGGCATCCCCGTCACGACCGCCGACCAGCTTGTTTCCGCTGTTCCGCTCAATTCGTGGAAATTCAACCTGATTTCCGCGACGGCGAACACGGGGTATTCCTCGACGGCGGAAGCGGAAGCTGGGTTTGACGACGCAAGTTGGCGGACGGTCAGCGTGCCGCATGACTGGTCTATTGCGCTGGACTTCAATTCGTCCAGTCCGGCGACGTATGAGGGCGGGTATCTCGATGGCGGCGACGCGTGGTATCGCACGACGGTCAGCGTGAACAAGCAGAACGGGCGGCGGTATGTGCTGTGCTTTGACGGCGTGTACATGGAATCGACGGTGTACGTCAACGGGCAGCAGGTACACAAGAACTATTACGGCTACAACCCGTTCGCGGTGGATGCGACGGAACAGATGGTCAGCGGCGTGAACACGATTGCGGTGTTTGTGCGCAATGAGCAGCCGTCGTCGCGCTGGTACTCCGGCAGCGGATTGATTCGCCCGGTGGAACTGGTGACGCTGCTGGATGACCAGATTCGCATGGAGAACATCCGCGTGACGACCCCGAAGCTGGACAGTGACCTGACCAACGGCGAAACGGTTGTTGCGTTCGACGCGGTGAACAGGACGGGTGCGGAAGCGTCCGCGACGTTCACGGTAGATTTGTACGACCCGGACGGCGCGAAAGTCGGCACGGCGGATGCGTCGGCGGTGATTGCGGCAGGAGAAACGCAGAACGTCAGCGCGACGGTAGCGTACCGAAGCCCGAAGCTATGGCACATCAGCGACGCGCAGCAGCGGGATTTGATAGAAAACGGAAAAAGCGTGTCGGTATCGGGCAATCCGCTGACGTGCGAGAACGCGCTGGCGGGAAAACCGCTGGGGGCGCTGCATGTGTACGGCAAAAGCACGCAGAACGGCGTGCCGACCCCGACCGCGCCCGTGCCGATTGTCAGCGCGGGTGACGGCGGAACGGTGGCGGTCACGGTGTCGGACGGCGCGAACAATTCGCAGACGCTGCAAACACCGAATGCGCTGCCGGGCATCCCGGTTCCCTCCGGCGGGAACTACACGGATGAAAACGGGCAGCAGTGGGTCTGCGATGAGGTAGATTTGGCGCGCGGGGTGCGCGTGCAGCGCATCACCAAAATCAAGCTGACATCCTCGATGAAATGGACGAAGGCTGGAAACAATGTTGACCGCTATTTTTGCACGTTCGACGGCATCGATGCAGCAGGAACATTCTGCACGCATTTCAGTGCTGCCATCAACGGTGAAACCGTAGGCGGCATTGCTACCAGCAGCAGCAATATCATCGGTTTCGCTTACGCGGAAAGGGGCACGACGACCGTTTCCGACTTCAAAGCATTCCTCGATGCGAACGAGGTATATATCTATGTACCGCTTGCAACACCCGTCGAAACCGCTCTTTCCGCCGCTGAAATCAGCGCGTACAAGGCGCTGACCACCTATGCCCCGACGACCGTCATCAGCGCAAGCGGCGTGTCGGGGCTGGCGGCAAGCTATCAGCAGAGCATTCTGCCCAGCAATGCGCCGACTGCGCTTTTGACGGCTTCCCCGGCGAACCTCTACGAAGCACAGCTCAGCGCGAAGGTCGGCAATCGGGTTCAGCGGTCAAAGCGCGTGACCTACGGCTACCGCAGCATCCGATTCGACAAGGACACGGGCTTCTATCTCAACGGCATCCACACGAAGCTGAAAGGCGTGTGCGTCCACCACGACGGCGGCTGCATCGGCGCGGCGGAGAACCGCAGCGCCATTGAACGGCAGGTGGACATCCTGACCAACATGGGCTGCAACGCGATTCGCCTGACGCACAACCCGTTCGGCGCGGAATACCTCGACGTATGCCAGCGCAAGGGCGTTTTGCTGGTGGAAGAGCTATTCGACTGCTGGACGAAGAGCAAGAAGCAAAAGGATTTCGGGCGATATTTCGCCGACCACTACGCCGAAGTCGTGACCAGCACGATTCGCCGCGACTGGAACAACCCGGCGGTCATCATGTGGTCGCTGGGCAACGAAGTGCGCACGAATTTGACGCTCGGCGACTATTCATCCAGCGAGATTGTGAACGTCTGCACGATGGTGAACAACGCCGTGAAAGCCCTCGACAGCACCCGCCCAACGACGATGGGCAACAACGCCCCCGGCGGCAATCTATCTGCGCTGATGGCTATTGTTGATGTCGTTGGCATCAACTACAACGGCAACAACCAGACCTACCAGACCGACCGCCCGATTTACGGCAGCGAAACGACCTCGGCGCTTTCCAGCCGCGGCGTATATGCGTTGGACAGCGCGAACATGGCGTATCCGTCCTACGACAACAAGGCGGTTTCGTGGGGCAACATGGCAGCAGAAACGGTGAACGCCTACTTAAGCAGCGCTCGTTCCTGCGGTCATTTCGTCTGGACGGGCTTTGACTACATCGGCGAACCCACTGAATGGAACAAATACCCGGCGAAGAGCAGCTATTTCGGCATTGTCGACACCTGCGGATTCCCGAAGGACATTTACTTCATGTACCAGTCCATGTGGGACAGCCGCCCCATGATTCACATGCTGCCGCACTGGATGCACGAATCCGGCAATATCGACGTATGGCTGTACTCCAACTGCGCGTCGGTTGAACTCTTCCTGAACGGAACGTCGCTGGGCAAGAAGGCGCTTTCGCAGCGCGGGACGAAGAATCAGTACGCCTATACGGTGGCGTATGCGGCGGGAACCATCGTCGCGAACGGTTACGACGCTTCCGGCAACCTGATTGCGCAGGACATTCAATACACGGCGGGAACGCCCGCGAAACTGGCGCTTTCCAGCGACAAGACGGCGGTCAACACCGCATCGGATGATTTGGTCTACATCACCTGCGACGTACTGGACAAGAATGGCACGCTCTGTCCGAGCGCTGACAACAGCGTGGTCTTTACGGTCGTGGGCGGAACGATTATCGGCACGGACAACGGTCACGGCGCGAATGTGGAAAAGCTCTCCGGCAGCACGCACGCTGCGTTCAGCGGGAAGTGCCTTTGCGTGGTGAAGCACGACGGCGCTTCCGGCGTGATGAAGATTACGGCGACGGCGAACGGTTTGGCGGCGGGAACAATCAGCGTGACGAAGGGCGAAACCACCATCGCGGCAACTGCTCCGGCAGCGTCTTTTGTGGACGCGACGAATCCGCCGATGCGCGACGTGAGCGAACCGGCAGAAGCCGCGCCGACGCTTTCCGCCATCAGCGCGGACAAAACGACGGCGGCGCTGAACGAGGAAATCACCTTCACCCTGACTGTCAAAAACACGACGAGCATCCGCGTGTACATTGACGGCAGCGTGAACCGCTACATCTACGACGTAACGGACGGGACGATGACCTACAAGCTGTCCTTCACGGACGCGGGCAGCGGCACGCGCACGGTTGCGTTTGAGCCTTGCAGGGGCGACGTGGTGGGCGCGAAAACGGCGGGGATGGTGATTACGCTGGCGAACAGCTGATGCTATTAAGGCAATACCGCACAAATGAGTTGGTGCGATGGCGAATGCATTTTTTGTCAGATGC
>ERZ1027072.226-NODE-226-length-17144-cov-6.794897_pt1 | contig 17144 bp, 11 predicted proteins | sample MGYA00519418_ERZ1027072 | MGnify/ENA primary metagenome ERZ1027072 (study PRJEB26926, sample SAMN06164764) | human gut metagenome | biome: ENVO:00009003; feature: ENVO:2100002; material: ENVO:00002003 | host: Homo sapiens | place: USA | collected 2012 ...
CTTGACCCCGCAAGGGGGAATTCCCCCTTGACCCCTTCGCGCGATTGAGTTGGTCTCACTCCCATGCTTTGCCCGCGTGTTTATCCTCTTTTTCCCTTCCCTTAATCGTAATCCGGGAGCGGGGGGAAATCCCGCCCAGACAGCTGCATCAATTCACCCACCGTCACCGGGCGCAATCCCTTCACATTGATCCAATTATCCAGCGCCTTATCCAGCACCTCCGCCGTATGATACCCATTGATATGGAACTGCACCACGCACCCGCTCGTCACCCGGTCGCTCGTCACGCGGTACACCATCTGATACACCTTATCCTTATACGCGTCCGACCAGTCGCACGCGTCAATTGCGAACAGGCAGTCCTCTACGCCTTCCGCGCGGGCAATGGCGGTGACGATGCTGTTCGTCGCGCCCAAATGCGCACAGAACAACCGCGGCCGTACGCCGAAAGTCTCTTCGCACAGGTCGTTCAGCTCGCGGATGTTCTCCTGCACACGCGCGTAGGAGACTTCAGTCATGTTGATGAGGTTGTTGCCGTGGCTGCCAAGCTCGTGGCCCGCATCAATGATGCGCTGGATGCGCTCCGGGTTGCGGCGCACGAAATCGCCCGTGACGTAGAACGTCCCCTTCACGCCGTATTTGTCCAGCGTGTTCAGCATGTCAGTCAGCTGCTTTTCTGATGCGCCGCTGCAAACAATCATCACGCCGACAGCAGGCTCAGAGGGGGTCAGGCGGGTGACGCGCGGCAGGCTGATGTCCGAAAACGCGGCGAAGGAATCTGTTTCGTTCACTTTCTCGCCGTCCAGCCAGACAGACAGCTTGTTGCCGCCCAGCATGTCCTCCGTCACATAGACCGAGAAGGTCAGGTCGTAGCGCGGATTGCGCCAGAACGCACGCTCCAGCACTTCGCCGCGGTGATTGCGCAGCTCCAGATACTTCTCCGGCACAGTTGCGCTGTTTTTGTTCTTGCACGATACGGTGATTTTGATTTCGCGGTCGAGATACCCGACGTAGAATCCGCTCTTGAACGTGACAATCGGCGCAACGACGGGGGTCGTGTCCTCTTCGTTCTCCTCCGCGAACGCAGCGCCGCCCAGCAGCATCAGCACCATCAGCAGCAAACTCAGCAGTTTCTTCATCTTGTTACTCCTTTTTATCCAACTTTCGTCCGTGGAAACTATGTTTGCAAATGGAAAGTTACCTTAAACCTGCGGGCGCACAACCACCTGAGCGCCTTCCGGCACCAGCGTCGGTTCAACCACAAACCCCGCCGGAACGGACAAAATCCGCAGACTGTCCATGTCCTCCAGAATCCGCTGATTGAACTTCGTCACGCGGCAGCCCTCGATGAACGCGGGGATGATGAGTTCCGTATCCGAACCGATGTACTCGATGACCGAGTAGGTGCTGCCCTTCTCTGCCTGTCCCAGATACGAGCCGACGATGAGCGTATCGCCCTCTGTCATCAGCCCCAGCCCGACGCGCAGGTCACGCGCACGGGCGCTGAAGGGGGCGGGGAGGGTCAGCGCGTTCAGCCGGGAGCAGCCCGTCAGCGCGTCATGCCCGATTTCACGCACGGATGCGGGAATGGCGAGTGCCATCAGGTGTGTGCAGCCGCGCAGGGCTTCGTGGTCGATGCGGGTCAGGGTGTCCGGGAGATTCAAGAATTCCAGCGACGTGCAGTTCATCAGCGCCTGCATGGGCAGGACGGTCAGTGCGTTCGGCAGGTGGACGCTATTCAGCGCGGTGCAGCCCGAAAGGACAGCGCCACCAACGGTTGTCACAGAATCGGGGAACGCGATTTCGCGCAGCGCGGTGCAGGACGCGAACGCGCGGTACTCGATGGTTTCCAGCCCGTCATTCAGCGTGATGCTTGTCAGCGCCGAGCAGCCCTCGAAGGCACTGCCGCCGATGTGGCGGAGCGTTTTAGGGAGCGTAACGGCGGTCAGGTCGGTGCGCATGATGAACGCGCACAGCCCGACGCTCACAACGGGGAGGCTGTCGAGCGTTTCCGGAAGGGTGATTTCGCCGCCTTGCCCGTAGTATTCCATGATTTCCGCGCCGGTGTCGATGACGCGGTAGGTGTAGTCACCACATTGCATGATGTGTACTTCTTTCATTATAATAATATAATTGTGGAGCGTGGCTGCCGGAGTTGGCTGCTTTTCCAATATAGGTCTTTTATGCAGCAACCAGAGGGCAATGAAAACAGACGAAGTCTGCGGTCGCCCTCTGGACTCCTTCGGATGCACTCCCATGTTTCTTGACTTTTATCGAAACATTTTTAGTTACTGCGCAGGGACGCTTCGCTGCCTGCGACCAAGGCGTCGGGCTTGACTTTTCCTTTGGAATGGTCACACGACCAACCGTTGGGGCGTTGCCCCAAGCCCCACAAGGGACGCTGTCCCTTGACCCTGCAAGGGGGATCCCCCCTTGACCCTTTTTTTGGCGTCCCGGCTTGAGCGCGTTTCCTTTATGGTTAATTTTCGCGGCTGAGTGCCGCCAGAACCGCGTTGCGCATCTGTCGAACCACCCGCGTCGTACCGGAATCAACCGTGTTCTGCATCGACAGAATCGTCATCTGCTGCCCGGGGAAGTTCGCGAAGTATGTTCCCAGCCAGCCATCCCAGCCATATTCGCCCGCGCAAGCTAATCCGGCGATGCGCCCCGGTTCAGCGCAAATGCGCATCAGGTGCCCGTAGCTGTACCCGTCCAGCGAATCCCACATATCGCGGCGAACAGCGTCTTTCAGCTGCGCCTGCGTCATGCAGGCGACTGTCGCGGGCGAGAGAACCCGCCGCCCCTCGTAAGTGCCGCCCGCCAGCAGCATGTCGGCAAAGTGGCTGTAATCCTCCAGCGTCGAAACAAGCCCCGCGCCGCCGGATTCAAAGGCGGGTTCGCGGTCGTAAACACCGACGGCAAGGTGGGTGCTTGTCCACGGCACAAGCCCGTTTTCCGTGCGCTTGTAGGCGGTCACAAGGCGATTTCGCTTGCTTTCGGGAACGTAGAAGCCGGTGTCCACCATGTCCAGCGGCTCAAAGAACTCCTTGCGGAGGAACTCGCCGAAGCGCATTCCGCTGACGACCTCCACCACCGCGCCGAGGATGTCCGCGCAGGTGGAGTAGCGCCAGTGCGTGCCCGGCTGGAAGGACAGCGGCTGCTGCCCCAAGCGGTTGCAGAACTCCACCGTCGGCACGCCGCCGCCCGCAAGGATTTCCTGCGTTGCTTCGTCAAATACCTTTGCGGCATACTGCCCCGCCGGGTCGCTGTCGGGGTAGCAGACGCCCGCCGTCATGCCGAGCAGCTCCATCAGCCACGGCGCACGGGTCGCGGGGCGAATCGTGCCCTGCTTATCGACGACGCGCGCATTCCGGAAGCCCGGCAGATAGCGGTCTACGCCGTCCATCAGGTCAATCTGCCCACGCTCCGCCAGCAGCATCACGGCGGCGGCCGTAATCGGCTTGGATTGGCTGTACAGGCGGAAGATGCTGTCGCGGTGGATCAGCCGCCCCGACGCAATGTCGGACATGCCCGCCTGCGTATAGAGCATTTCCTCTCCGCAGCGCCGCACCAGTACGCTGATGCCTGCGCATTCCTGCGCTTCGACAGCGGAGGCGAGAATATCGGTGACTTGTTCGTGAAGGGTCATGAGAATAACCTCCTTGCATGTTTTTCAGCAATCATTCGTCGCTTTCGATGAAATCCGGCAGCTGATGCAGCGTCACAAAGCTGCTATCCCGATAAATCGCCCGCAGCGACTCCGGCGTGTTCCCCTTGCTGCTGTCCGTCAGCCAGCTGGTGTGCCACACCATGAAGTACGCCCACGGGGCATTTGCCGCGTCCATCTCCGCGCGGGTCGGAATCTGTCCGCACTCGTGGAACACAATCGGCATCCCTGCCGGGGCAAGCGCGGCACAGCGCCGGTATAAATCCCCCTGCGCACCGCCCTTGTAGCTGTCGCCGCCGAGAATATCCACCACGTCGTCCCCTGGATACCACGGGCGCAAATCCTCCGTCGCGTCAGAGAAGCCCAGCACCCAAATTAGATTCCGCAGACCGTGAACATGCGTGTAGCGGTCGTGCATCAGCCGCCACAAGCGCACAAAATTCGCCGCGCCGCCGCGTCCCCACCAGAACCAGCCGCCGTCCATCTCGTGGAAAGGCCGCCAAAGAATCGGAATGCCGTCTGACTGCAAGCGCTTCAGGTAGGGGACGGCGTGGTCAAGCCCATCCAGCAGGCGGCGGTTCGCTTCTGTGCCGTCCACAAAAGCGGAAGCCCAGTCCAGTTCGCTTTCGCGGCATTCGGGGTAACCGGAGAAGAAATCCGCGCCCGTGTGCCAGCAGATGGTGGGAATGCCGCCGCGCGCCCACCAGTCCTTCGCGCGCTGCGTCACGCCCAGATAGTCGTTATCCATGAAATCCAGCCCTCGAATGGCAGGCTGACGACCGGTGACATCGGTCAGATAGCTGATTTCATGCTCAGTCGAGCGGCACCATTGGCTTTCCATCTGCCCGGTCAGGCACTTGCCGGAAAGCGATTGCAGGTATTCATAGACGCGCCGAGCGGCGGGCAGCGGATTTTCCGCGCAGAGGGGACGGAACATAATGCTTCTCCTTTGCTTTGCAGGAATCTGCTTGCAGTATAGCAGGAAATGCCCGCCTTTGCAACGGGTAGAAGGGGAAAAGGGAGGGGAAAAAGCATGGAAAATCAGGCGGCGGCAGTTGTCCAAGAAGAGGGTTTGTGCTATACTTATTATGGGTGTTTATTGGAATGCCCATGAACCAGCGGGCATCCCCCGCTATGGGAGTTAATAAATGAAGCTGAAAAAATTGGAGCTGTATGGCTTCAAATCCTTTGCCCAGCGGACGGAAATCGTCTTTGATGAGGGCATAACGGGCATCGTCGGGCCGAATGGGTCGGGCAAGAGCAACATCGGCGACGCGGTGCGCTGGGTGCTGGGCGAGCAGAGCGCGAAAACCCTGCGTGGCGCGAGCATGTCCGACGTGATTTTCAACGGCACGCAGAAGCGCAAGCCGCTGTCGTACTGCGAAGTATCGCTGGTGTTTGACAACGATGACCATGCGCTGGCGATGGAAGCTGCCGAGGTTATGGTCACGCGCCGCGTCTACCGCAATGGCGAATCCGAATATTACTTAAACCGCACCGCCTGCCGCTTGAAGGACGTGGTTGACCTCTTCCGCGATACGGGCATCGGCAAAGAGGGATACTCCATCATTGGGCAGGGGCGCATTGACGAAATCCTCTCCCGCAAGAGCGAGGATCGCCGGCAGGTGTTCGAGGAAGCAGCGGGCATCGTCAAGTTCAAGGCGCGCAAGGAAGAAGCGGACAAGAAATTGCAGAGGACGCTGGAAAATCTGGAGCGCGTCGATGATATTCTGGATGAGCTGACGAAGCGCCTGAAGCCGCTGGAAGAACAGAGCCGCAACGCCCGCGTGTATCTGGAGCTGTCCACCGAACTGAAGGATTTGGACTTGAACCTCTTCCTGATTCGCTCCGACCGGGCGCGGGCGCGCTTGTCCGAACTGGAAAGCGAACTGCTGACCGTCCAGACGATTTTGGCGGACACGGAAAGCAACCTGACCGACAAGACCACCCGCCGCGATGAGACGCAGAACCGCATCGATCAGCTGGAAGAAGCCATCACGAAGGCGCGCACCGAACTGATGGAATGCGCCGAGCATGTGCACGAATCGCAGAAGAAAATCTCCGCCCTGCAAAGCCGCCGCGAGACGCGCAGCGAGAACCGCCAGCGCATCGTCCGCGAGCAGGAGGAAGCCCAGGAGCGGCTGGCGGAAATCGAGAAGGATCATGCACGGATTCAGGCGGACGTGGAGAAGCAGCACAGCCTGATTGCCGACGCGGAGCAAATTCTCCGGGCGACGCAGGAAGCCGCCGAAAAGGCGCAGGCGAAGGAAAAGGAAGCGGACGCCGCGCTGGAAGCGCAGAAAGCCGCTGTCATTGACCAAATGAACCGCCTGTCCGATGTGCGCAACGACAAGACGCGCCTGAACACCATGCAGGCGCAGATGGAAACGCGTTTGACGGAGATTGAAGAATCCGGAGGGGCACTGCAGGAGCAGGAAGCTGCCCTGCGGGAAGCCTTGACTGCCGTCGAAAAGCAGCTGGAAACAGAAAATCAGCATCAGCAGCAGTGTCAGGAGAAGCTGGCGCAGGCGCGGCAAGCGTCGGATGAGGCGGATACCGCGTATGCCAATTTGCGCGCGGATGTCGAAAAGCAATCCGCCGATATGCAGGCCGCGGCGAGCCGTCATAACGTCCTGACCGAAATGACGCGCGACATGGAAGGCTACAACATGGCGGTTCGGCGCGCGATGACCTACGCCAAGCAGCGCGGCTTGACGGGCGTCAAGGGCGTACTGGCGCAGCTGATGACCGTTCCGCAGGCGTACGAAACGGCAATTGACATGGCGCTTGGCGCGGCACAGCAGAACATCGTCACCGACACCGAAGAGACGGCGAAGGAGCTGATTAACTACCTGCGCCAGAATCGGCTGGGGCGCGCGACGTTCCTGCCGATGAGCGCCATCCGCGGCAAAACGCTCTATGGCAATGAGCGCAATGCGTTGAAGCTGCCGGGCTGCCTCGGCGTGGCGAGCGAACTGGTGCAGTGCGCGCCGGAATATCGCGGCATTGTGGAAAATCTGCTGGGGCGCACGGTGATTGCCGACAACCTTGACCACGGCATTCCGATTATGCGCGCGGGCAATCACGCGTTTCGCTTGGTGACGCTGGAAGGCGACGTGATGCACTCCGGCGGCTCGATGACGGGCGGTTCGGCGCAGTCGAAGGTGTCCAACCTGCTCAGCCGCGAGCGTGAACTGAAGGAATTGACCGCGAAGCTGCAAACCGGGCGCGCGGAACTGGACAAGTGCCGTCAGGAACTGACGCAGCGTCAGCAGACGGCGCAGGAAAAGCGGCAGAAGGTCAGCGACGCGGTGAACGCATTGCATCAGCAGGAGATTGCCGTCGCCCGCGAACAGGCGCGCCGCGAAAGCGTATCCGCCGACCTGAACACCCATTTACAGCGGATGCAGGAGACCGAGCAGGCGCGCGTGCAGCTGCATCAGTCGCTGGAGGACATTCGCCAGCAGCTGGAGACCATTGAACATCAGCGCACGGGCGCGCAGGGCGACCAGAGCGCGATGGAGCAAAAGACCATTGAAATGCAGAATGCGCTGGTCAAGGCGCGCGCGGAAGCCAGCGCGGAAAACGACCGCCTGATGGTGCGCACGCTGCAATTGTCCGACCTGCGCCACGGCTTGAGCGACTTGGAGCGCGACGAAGCCCACGCGCAGCAGGATCAGGCGCAAATCCTCCGCGAACAGGAGCGCCGCGAACAGCTGCTGCACGAGATGGACGAACTGGATGCCATTGACGAGAACGACATGAAGCGCGAGGAAGCCGAATCCGCCCGCCGCCAGAAGGAGCAGCTGCGGCAGGAGAGCGCCGCGCAGGCCATCGAGCAGCGACGTTCACAGGCGCAAAGTGACCTGCGCGACATCCTCAGCGACATGGAAAAACTGCACGAAGCCTACAACCGCGACAGCGAGAAGCTGCACAAGACCGAGCTGGCGAAGGCGCGCATCGAGGGCGACCAGAAGAATCTGCAAAACCGCATCTGGGACACCTACAAGCTGACCTACGCCGGGGCAGAGGAATTCCGCCGCACGCCGTTCGACGAGAAGGAAAGCGACCGCCGCGCCGCCGAGCTGCAAGGGCAGATTCGCGCGCTGGGGACGGTCAACGTTGGGGCGGTGGAGGAATACGCCGAAACCAAGGCGCGTGTGGACGACCTGACCGCCCAGCAGCAGGACTTGAAGCGCGCGGAAATGGACTTGCGCGAACTCATCGAGCGGCTGCTGATTCAGATGCGTTCTACATTCGTCGAGAACTTCTCGAAGATGCAGGGGTACTTCGCCGAGACGTTCACGCGCCTGTTCGGCGGCGGTCACGCAGAACTGAAGTTGATGGATCCGGACGACCCGTTGAACTGCGGCATCGAGGTCAACGCCCAGCCGCCGGGAAAGAAATTGCAGCTCCTGTCGCTGCTCTCCGGCGGCGAACGCGCGCTGACGGCCATTGCGATTCTGTTCGCGATGCTGAAATTGAAGCCCACGCCGTTCTGCATTCTGGACGAGATTGAAGCCGCGCTGGATGACGCGAATATCGGGTATTACGCGGATTATTTGAAGGAATACTCGAAGGGAACGCAGTTTATCGTCGTGACGCACCGCAAGGGGACGATGGAGCGCTGCAACAGCCTGTTCGGGGTGGCGATGGAGGAACAGGGCGTGAGCCGGATGGTGTCGGTGTCGCTGCAGGACTATCAGGAGTAAGCGAGGCTGCCTGCCGAGTGCGGGCAGTCTTTTTTGCTGCCCGGATGGCGCAAGCAGCGGAATCCTCTTGTGAAGTTCCACAACAAATTGGGATGCTTTTTTAAGAAGCCAGCGAGAGGAGAGAAGTCTATGAAAACGAAAAGCAAGCAGACCGCCCTGTTCTTCTCCATCTTCACCGGCGTGCTGGGCGTTGACCGCTTCTACCTCGGCTACACGGCATTGGGCATTTTCAAGCTGCTCACCGTGGGCGGCGCGGGCATTTGGGCGCTGATTGACCTCATCCGAATTTCCGTTGATTCGCTCCGCCCGGCGGATGGTTCGCCGTGGGTGGAGGAAACGCGCGACGAGAACATCCGCAGCATCGCCGCGAATATGCAGACCATCGCCGAGAAGCTGGAGAAGCTGCAAGCGCAGAATGTTCCGGCAGAAGCACCCAAGCCGGAAGCGGACGGCGAAAATCAGGAGACACACAAGGTGTCGCTGAAAAAATAACTTCCTAATGGCAATAACCGCAGGGCTGTCAGGCGCAGGACGCTTGGCAGCCTTTCGCGTTGGGAAAAATCCGCTTGCAAACTGCGCGAAAAACCAGTACAATAGAATCGTATCCCTGAATATCAGCATGAACGAGGTGCTTTTGATGCCTTTGTGGAAACGAACGCTGGCGGCGCTCCTGCTGGCGGTGATGATGATACTGCCCTTCGCATCGGCGGAGGATGCGGGGGAGGCCGTTCCGGATGACAACGTGGAGTGGACGGAGGGCGCGGCGAACATCACGCGCGATTTGACCCTGAATGATGAGGGCGACGACGTGTCCGCCCTGCAAACCGCGCTGACGGATTTGTGCTATTACAGCGGCGACGTGACCGGGCGCTATGGCGAGGCGACCAAAACCGCGGTGGAGGATTTCCAGCGAGATTTTGCCCTTGCGGTGACGGGCATGGCGGACAAAGCGACGCAGGAAGCCATCTATGCGGCGGATTATCGCCCGCTGCGGCTGGGATGCGTGGGCGAGGACGTGCGGCAGGCGCAGATTCGCCTGATGGCGCTGGGCTACTACACGGGCAAGATTTCCGGGCGCTATCTGCCCGCGACACAGGAAGCCATCCGCCTGTTCCAGACGGCGAATGCCCTGCCGATTACGGGCGAAGCGGATGTGCAGACGCTGGAACGCCTGTTCAGCGGCGATGCCATCAGCCGGGATTCTTCCGCCGCGGCGACGCCCACCCCGTCGCCCACGCCCGGAATGCACCTCTCGGATGAAACCACCACACCGACGCCCGCGCCGACGGTGGCGTTCGTCAAGAAATTGCAATACAACAAGTCCAAGGGCGAAGAAGTCAAGCTCGTGCAGACCCGCCTGACGGAACTGGGGTACTATTCCGGCAACATCAGCGGCAATTTTCTGGGGCACACGCGCAACGCGGTGAAGGCATTCCAGCAGCAGAACGCGCTGAGCGTGGATGGCATCGTGGGCGAAAACACATGGAACGCGCTGTTCAACGACCCGGATGTGCGTGCCGCGACTGATGATCCGAAGCCTACGCCCGAACCGACGCCTGTACCGTTTGCCATCACGGTGGACGTCAACAATCAGGTGACGACCGTCTACGGGCGCGACGAAAACGGCGATTACACCGTTGTTGTGCGGCAGATGCTCTGCTCCACCGGCACGCGCAAGAATCCGTCGGATATCGGCACATTCACACTCAACGGGCGCACGGCGCGCTGGTGCTACTTCCCGGAGTGGGGCAGCCACGCGCAGTACTGGACGCGCATCAACTCGTCCATTGCGTTCCATTCCGTCATTTACAACACGGTCAACACGATGGATTTGTCGGTCAAGTCCTACAAGAACCTCGGCAAGCGCGCGTCACACGGGTGCATTCGCCTGACCGTTGCGGATGCGAAGTGGATTTACAACAACTGCGGCGCAGGGACGGTCGTCACGATTCGCGCCGATATGCCCGCTGACCCGGAACTCCGCGCCGCGCTGAAGCTGCCCTCGCTGAATACGAAGAACATGCTGCCCTACGTCACGCCGCAGCCGACCGCCGAGCCGGATTACCGCGTCGGGGCGATGCCGCCGCAGCCCTTCCGGACACTGAAAGTGAACAGCTCCGGCGAGGATGTGTATTGGATGCAGCGGAAGCTGACGGATTTGGGGTACTATTCGGGCAAGTGCTCCGGCACGTTCCTGGCAGGCACGCAGAACGCGGTGAAGGCGTTCCAGAAGGCGAACAGTTTGTCTGCAACGGGGACGGCGGATGTCAAGACGCTGAATCTGCTGTATGCAGAGGAACTGTCAGCGACGCCCACGCCGGAGGTCGCGGCGGATGACCGCACGCCGGAGCCGCTGCCGACGCCGGCGGCGGGGCAGTGAGATTCCCTGCGGGCGTAATACGATTTCCAGATTCACCTGCGCCATCTGCTTGCGCCTTTTCCCTTCTGGCGTCCGTTCATTCCACTTAGCGTAGCGCTGCTACGCTGCGTTTCATTCACGTTAGCCAGAATGAAAAATCCGCGGCGCATTCTTATCTGGAAATAGTATGAAATCCTGCGCGGCGAATTTGAAAATAGTATAAAAATAGAACGCGCTCGTCAGCGGAAAGGCTGGCGGGCGCGTTTACATTTGCGCACAATTGACGATGCTTGAAAATTGTGCTATATTCCCCGGCTTGGCGCAGAAATCGGCCGTTTTCTTGCTGTCGCGAATGCCGGGGGCTGGTCGTCACTTTGCGTACGGCTGACCGCAGTATTTGCAGCGTGGCGCGCTGCCGCGTCGGCCGCTGTTCTTCGCGCCGCAGCCGGGGCAGATCCACTGCACGAATGTGCCCTCCGGCGTGTACAGCGCAACCGTGCGCGTCGCAGCGTTAATCTGCAGGTTTTGCAGGTATCCCGTGCCGATGAGCGATCTGAGCTGCTCAAGGGCTCTGCTGGAGGAGAGAACCGTGCCCAGCTGGTCAAAGGTCAGGCTTTCTTCGGTCAGCGGGAGGAGCGCGCCTGCGATACGGCGCGCGCAGGCTCTGCGGTATGCATGGCGAAGAATGCGAAAGACAGGCGTTATGAGCGCAGCGAATAGGAAAATACCCATCACGCCGGACAGCGTTTTCCCCTGCGAAAACATCTTTATCGTCGCGGAGACGGTCGCCGCCGCAAAAATGGCACAGACCAGCACAACGGGAATATCCGTTTTTTTCTTGACGAAGGCCTTTGCGCTCAAGTATGGATTGGTGATGTTTGTCATTGCGCGTCTACCGCCGCCTGACAGGTTTCAAATGCTTCGTAGGGATCGCCGCCGCTTAGTACCGCCACGATGCCGTCGCCGTAATCTTCCATATAGCTGTGCGGCATGGCGAACAGGTAGAACAGCTCGTTCTCGCCGGGGAGAACGTCCTCCACCAGGTTGCAGGAGCGGCAGGAGATATAGAACTCGTCTCCATCCAGATCAAGGCGGAACTGTGCATAGTAGATCTCGTTGTTGACCAGCGTGGTGAACACGGCCATCTTTTCAAAGACCTCCCGGGTTCCGTGAATCGGCGCGTCCACGGACACGGACAGCATATCATCGTAGATATAAACGGTTATAAAGGCGTATTCCATCGAGTTATCGACGGAAAAGGGCACGGTGAAGGTATAGTCGTCATATTCATAGGGAAATTCATTTTCTTCCAGAAAATTCTTCACCAGACTGGCCATTTGATCCTCTTTGCTCATCGGAACAGAATCGGCGAAGGCCACGGAAAACATCAGCAGTGCGGTCAACAGGAAAACGATTATTTTCTTCATGGGGGAAGATCCTCCTCTTCTTGCCTGATTAATGAAAAAGAAATGACGGTCGCTCGTTCCGCGTAGCACAGCGCAGTGCTTCATTCAGAAACGGCATTATTTTGCGGATTCTTCCGGCGCAAAATGGATCAGCATAGAGCCAAAATAGTCCATATCGCAGCCTTTTTCCGTGGGCACGATGTACAGCGCCTGTGTGTAATAGTCGATGACAATGCCGTCGACCTCACCCGCTTCCGTGGGCGCTTTGCCAAAGACCCATGTGAGACCGGGAATATCCGCGCCTGCTATGAGCAATTTGACGGTGCCGTCCTCATGGAAGAGAAGGGAATACTCATAATTGCCCAGCTGCGCGGCGGTCATGTTGTAGCCGCTTACATCCGCGTCGGTCATGACGTACTTCTTTTCCAGCATGATTTCGGCGGCGGCGGGTTCGGGCGTGACGGCGGGATTGAATTCCGCAGTTGGTTCGGCGGCCGCTTCGGGGGCATCGCCGGTACGATCGTACCACAGGGTGAGGTCGCTCATTTCAAGGCTGAGCGTTCCATCCTCGCGCAGCGTGACGGCAGCCTCGCCGTTCAGGATGGAGATGAGCAGCGTGAAATTGTCCATGCGGCAGGACAGACCGTCCAGCGTCGTACCATGCAGGGTCAGGTCGCAGGTAGTTCCGTAAATAACCAGCGTATCCCCCGCCATTTCAGCGGCTTCAGCGGGCAGTGTGATGCCGTCCGCTGTGACGCGCGCAAGCGTCCAGAAGCCCCTGAAATCGTCGATAATGGCGCTTTCGTTGATGCTTGGGACGGCCGTGCTTGAGGCTTCCGGCTTCTCGCGGCTGAACGCCATGGTCGCGCCGTCCATGGAAACCGTGAGGAACGCGTCCTGCAGCGTGAACGATATGCCGTCCGCCATGAGTACGCCGTCCTGCATGGCGCAATGGATGCTGTCCACGTCGCCGTTCGTGTTCATTTCAGCCATGCCGTCCGCGCCGAGGGTGAAGGTCACATCCAGCCCCATGTCAGCCAGCGGATAGGGTGTACCCCCTATCTCCATGCGCACGCCGTACCACACACCCAGATATTCATCGGGAATGCCAGCGTTCTGCGCGACAGGTTCGGGAATGGGGGTGGGTTCAGGCGCAACTTCGGGTTCAGCCGCGACTAACGTGCCGGACTGCGCGGGCGCGGCGGTTTCCACGCTCGCATCCAGCTTCAGGGTGGGGAGCAGCGCGGGCAAATCGGGCAGCGTGGGCTTCGCGTGGGCGCATGGCTCGGTGATTACGGTAACCTCGCTGCGGTTTTCGCTCCAGCTCTGGCAATTCTGAGCGTGCCTGAGGTTTTCTTCGCTCATGCCTTCGGGCACGCGCACGGTCAGCTTGGGCGCGACGTTCATCATCAGTCCCATGGGGGACGCGGTCAAATCGCAGCCGTCGAAGCAGATTTCGGCAAGGTTCGGGCAGTTGACGATGCAGTTTTCGCCGAAGTCCTTCATCTTGCTGGTGAAGTGCAGGCTGGTCAGGTTCTTGCATTCAGTAAACGCGCCGTATTCCACACGCTCCGCGTCGGCGACGAAGGAACTGAGGCCGGCAAAATTGAACGCCTGCTGGCCGATCCTTATGAGATGCTCGCCAAAGTACAGGTTGCCCAGCGGTCCCGCGCTGTCGAAGGCGTAATTGTCGATTTCGCGCACGCCGTTGACGAAGATTACGTTGTTCAGGCTACGGCAGAGCATAAACTGATTGCCGCCGGTGCTCTCCAGGGGCGCGTAGCAGACGAAGGTCTCCAGCTGCTGGCAGTAGGCGAGCATCATGCCCGGCAGCTCTTTGATTGTTTCGGGCAGCACCAGTGTGCGCAGGCGCACCCACTCGGTACGGTCACTCGTCACAGAGGAATCTGTATAGTCATGGCACGCGTCAAAGGCGTTGTAGTTTTTGAAGCCTACCACGGTTACGCCGTTGATTTCGCGCGGCACGACCACATCCACGTCAGTTCCGATGTAGGCGGCGATCAGACCGGTATCCGGATCAAACTCAAAGTTTTCGGCGGGAGTTGGCTCGAAGGGCATCTTTACGAATTTGCTTGTTTCGCCCTCGCGCAGCATGGGGTCGTACCACGGGCGCTGGAGCGTCTCGTTCCACGCGGCAAGCTGCTCATCGGTCGCGTCGGCGGGCAGACGCAGATCAGCGCTCGTGCCCTCGACGGCGGAAAGCGGGAAACTGCCGGCGGTGGGGATGACCATCTTCGTCAGCTTTGTGTTCGCGAAGGCTCTCTCGCCCACGGAAGCGGCCGCGTTCAGGCGCACGCGCTCCAGCGCGGAGCCTTCAAACGCGCCCGCGCCGATGGCGGTCACGTTCTGCATTTCGGCGGTTGTCAGCGAAGTATTGGCAAACGCGCCCGCGCCAATGGCGGTCACGTTCTGCATTTCGGCACTTGTCAGCGCGGTATTGGCAAACGCGCTGTCGCCGATTTCGGTCACGCCCGCGCCCAGCGTGAGCACGGTCACGCCGCTGCCTTCAAACATATGCGCCGGAATTGCGCCGAATTCGACGGTCACGTCGCTCAAAGCGGGCAGATTTGCAAACACGCCTGCGGGGATGATCGCCGGATCGCACTGAATCACCAGCTTTTTCAGCCCTGTCAGACCGTCGAGCGCGCCTTCGCCGATGGTGGTCAGCGAGTCGGGCAGGGTCAGGGCTTCCAGCTGCGTGCAGCCCGCGAACGCCCGCGCGCCGATGGTGGTCACGGAGTCGAACAGATCCACGTTCCGGAGGGAACTGTTCATGAAGGCCTCCGCGCCGATGGTGGTGAATTCGTCGTTGTGGGCGACGGAGAAGTATTCGATGGTCTGGCTGCCCTTGAACACGCCGTCGCCCAGACCGACCACCGCCTCCTTTGAAACGGTGAGATGGGGGTGAATGCGCGTCTTTGTGCCGGTGTATTCGGTCAACACGCGGTTTTCGTACCGATACGCGCCCTTCTCAGGCGATTGGGCAGTCGGGTCCTGCGCGCGCCACACGCGGCAGGGAAGCCCCAGCGCGTCCACATACGCCTGCCACTGCTGCATCTCCTGACGCGTACCGTGTGCGTTCAGGTCGATGTCGTACAGATAATCGCAGCCCGCGAAGACGTCCTCGCCCAGCGTGGGCGCGGTCAGGCTTTCCAGAACGATGTACTGAATGTTGTAGTCGCCCTTGAAGGCGCGGGAGCCAATCGACTCAAGCGTCGAGGGCAGATAGAGATTGCCACCCATGTTGCTGCAGGCTTCAAACGCGCTTTCGCCGATGGTTTTAAGCCCCTCGGGCAGCGTCAGAAAGCCTTTGATGCCGGCAAAATAGAAGGCGTATGCGCCGATATGCTCCAGCCCCTCAGGCAGCTCCAGAATGCTGCTCTTGTAGGCGTTGTAAAACGCGCTGTCGCCGATGAACTTCAGCGTGGAGGGGAAGTGAACGCGGGCCAGCGTTTCGCAGTTATAAAACGCGCGATCGCCGATGGTTTCCAGTCCTTCGGGCAGTTCCAGCAGCGCCAGATAGGTGTGCTGCGCGAACGCTTCGGGACCGATAGCCTTTACCGGCGCGCCGCCGATGGTTTCGGGGATGGCCAGATAGGTGGCGTAGCCGTTGTAGGAGGTAATCGTGCCGGTGGAAGCGTCAAAATCGAACTCCGATTCCACATAGCCGTTGTTCTCCACAATCACGGCGTTTTTGCCGCTGGGCTGGACGCTTACTTCACTGCCGGCATTTTCAAACGCCGCTATATAGGCATCCAGCTGGTCGTCCGGGACGTAAGCCGTCGCGTCCTCAGGCAGAATGCTGAAGCAGTCAATGTCGATTGCAGGGCATACACCCTCAAAGGTAATCTTGCGCAGCGATTCGCAGTATCTGAATGAAGTATCGCCGATATAGCGCACACCTGCGGGAATGGTAACTTCCGTCAGCGCATTGCAGCTGAAGAAGTTCATGCGGTTGATGACCACAAGGCTCTGGGGCAGGGAAACGCGGGTCAGGTTGTCGCATGTGCTGATGGCGTTGCTTCGAAGCTCCAGCACGGTTTCGGGCAATGTCAGCGAGGTGATGGTTTCCCCGCGGAACACGCTGACACCGATCACATCCACCGTGAAACCGTCCAATTCGCTGGGCACAACCACGTCGCCGCCCGCGCCGTTATAGCCGCGGAGTATGCCGTAGTTCGCGTCATAATTCCAGTCGGCAGCTTCGCCCGACGCTGTGACGCAGGTCACCAGCATCAGCAGGAAAAGAACCAGGCATAGCCTTCTTTTCATGAATTGATTCCTCCATTTCTTCATCATTGTATTAGAAGACAAACGTGTTAAATCCGTATTCCTCCATCAGTCCCTCAAAAAATGTTTGATTGCCGAAGCCTTTTCGCAGCACCCCTTGGGATCGTCTTTTCATGGCGGTCGCTCCTTTCTCACAGCGCATCCAGCGCGGCAGTCAGATAGGCGTGGGTAACGGAAGCATAGAGGAAAGCATCAATCAATCGATCCTGCCGGACAGTCATCACCCGGTGCGCTAATTCCGGATCGACGTTTTCATCACACAGCAGCACGAATTTGCAGCTCGGCATCACCTTGCGTACGCACGCGATCAGATTCAGTCGATTTTCCAGCGTGTAGGCGGGAAGACGGCTGACCTCCATCAGCAGAATATCCGCCTGCATGACCCGGCAGAGTGAGAAGGTATCGCTGGTTTTTCCGGGCAGAACCTGCTCCACGCGGAACTCTCCTGTTTCCGCAAGCGTCCGTGCGACGGCCTCTGATAAAAGCATGTTTTGCATACTGACAACGATGCTTCTCATAGAACTCCCCCCTTATACGTTAAGAATAGCAGAAATGAAAGTGCTGCACATCAACCAAATGGCTATTTTTCGCACCAAACAAAAAGATTCTTCACGGAATCTGGGGGGGGAAGAGTAGCTTGGGGGCGCGTCTGCGGACGCGCAAAGTTACTGGCAGGGACGCTTCGCTGC
>ERZ1027072.237-NODE-237-length-16350-cov-10.099110_pt1 | contig 16350 bp, 17 predicted proteins | sample MGYA00519418_ERZ1027072 | MGnify/ENA primary metagenome ERZ1027072 (study PRJEB26926, sample SAMN06164764) | human gut metagenome | biome: ENVO:00009003; feature: ENVO:2100002; material: ENVO:00002003 | host: Homo sapiens | place: USA | collected 2012 ...
CATCTGACAAAAAATGCATTCGCCATCGCACCAACTCATTTGTGCGGTATTGCCTATAGAAAAAGGGATGGGCAGTATTAGACTAACAAATTAGAAGGAGGAGTCAATAATGAGAACTCGTATTCTACCACTCTTGATAACTATGCTGTTTGCGCTGTCGCTTGCATCAAATGCAGCGGCTAACGAAAATTCTAAGATGACGCCTGGAACAATCGCCGTAGTAAACAATCCCGATTCTAATGATCGGCTTAACCTTAGAACAAATCCCAGCCCAGATGCTCCGACGCTTGGAAAATACTATAACGGCACCTATCTTGAGGTGTTAAGCAATGAGAAGAACGGCTGGGTGAAAGTTAGCATTTTTGATCTTGAGGGATACATGATGGCAAAATTCCTAGTGTATCCAGAGCAGCTTGAAGTTGGATCTTCGACAGTCCCATCTGTAAAAATTAACAACATAGGAGGAACTGGCCTGAACTTACGCAAAGCACAATCGACAGATTCATCTTCTCTTGGCCTATACTCGAATGAATCGACGGTTCGGGTATTTGGCGTAAGCGAGACTTGGTGTCATGTGCAAACCGAAGATGGCAACGTTGGCTTTATGCTAAGAAAACAACTCTCACCTGTTCTTGAGTATCAAAAAAGCAGCAATAGCGCCGTCGTAAACAATCCCAATTCTATCGATCGCCTCAACCTTAGGACAAAGCCAAGTCAAGAAGCTCCATCGCTTGGTAAATACTATAGCGGTACTTCCGTTGAAGTTTTAAGTGGTGATGAAAACGGCTGGACAAAGGTTCGACTCCATACGTTAGAAGGTTATATGATGACCAAATATTTAGTATTTGGTCAAGAACAATTTAAGGTCGGTTATGCTATGCCTTCTGTAAAAATCAACAATACGAAAGGTGTGGGGTTGAATTTACGCCAAGATCAATCAACAAATTCTCCCTCTCTTGGCCTATATAAGAATGGATCAGTAGTTTGTGTATTTGGAGTGAGCCAAACATGGTGTCATGTAAGAACAGAGGATGGAAATGTTGGATTTATGCTGCGAGAGAACTTATCGCCACTCCTTGAGTATAACAGAGTTTCTGCTCCCACTGGCGATGAACTTGAAGGCTCATGGTTTGGAGTGCCAGGAGATCCTATCACAGATGACTTTATGCCCGGAGGAAATGGCTAATTCGTGCATAATATGCAGTAATCGTGATTCACCAAACTGAACGTCCTAGCCTGTCGAAAATAGAGAAAAAACAGGATGGAAAAGCAAAGAGGGGCTGTCTCAAAATGACCAAACAAGGTCACAAGAGGCAGCCCCATTAGCATTTTTTAGCCAAGAGCGCATTCGCACTTCGCTTTATTTTACTGCTCGCCAAATGTAGAGACAACCGCCTCTGCATCTTTTGCATTACATGTAGTAGTCAGCGAACAGACGGTCATACCATCAATCCAGACAAAGCGGTTCTTCTCCATATTCGAACTCCTGTATACCCGGATGCCGCCAATTTCTATCAACTCGCCGTCCTTATTCTGTTCCAGCGCCAGGTTTGCCGCCTCTAATTGAAAAAGAATCATCCCCTGAAAATGCAAGGAGGCCACCCCACCGGGACGACCTCCGTTTTGTATGGGATTTTTTCGCTTATACTATTTCCAGATAAGAATGCGCCAGAAGGGAAAAGGCGCAAGCAGATGGCGCAGGTGACTCTGGAAATCGTATTACTCCGCCGCTTCTCCCACGGTTTCCGCCGTGATGTCGCGCCCGAAGTACTTCATGGAAATCTCGCTCAGCTTGCCCTCTTCACGCAGTTCAGCAATCGCCTGATTGATGGCTTCCAGCAGGCTCGCGCTGTCGTCCGTCTTGCGGGTCGGAATCGCCACAAGGTTCGCTTCCTCCGTCAGGGCGACAATCTTGATGTTCGCGTCCGGGCGCTTCTGCATGTAGTCCGCAATGGACACTTCGCTGTTCAGCGTCGCATCCGCGCGGCCCGTCAGCACCTGCATAATCGTCTGGTCAAGCGTATCCACGCCAACCACCTCTGCGCCGAACTCTTCCGCCAGAATCATGTAGGTGCTGGCGATGGAGTTCGTGGTCTTCTTGCCCTTCAAGTCTTCAAAGGACTTGATGTCCTCGTTGTCGCCGCGAACGACCAGCGCCGTGCGGTTAAAGGCATAGGGGGTGCTGAAGTTGTACTTTTCCGAGCGCTGTTCGGTCACATCAATGCCGTTGGCGGCAATGTCGTAGCGGCCGGAGTCAATGCCGGCGAGGATGCCGTCCCACTCCACGGTCACGAACGTCGCCTTCACGCCCAGCTTCTCCGCAATCGCCGCCGCAATTTCCACATCAAAGCCGACCAGATTGCCGTTTTCATCCGTGTACGTCCAAGGTGCCCAAGTACCCTCCGTCGCAATGACGATTTCGCCCTTTTCCTGAATGCGCGCCAGCTGATCCTTGCTTTCCTCCGCCAGAGCGGTCATGCCCAGCGCCATCATCAGCGCCAGCAGGAGACTGACAAACTTCTTCATTTTGAATGCTCCTTCCAATTGCATTTATGAAAACCAGCAATGCCGGATTTTCAGCGTTGGTTGATTTTCGCGAGGAATTCCTGCGTCCGCGCTTCTTTCGGGTGCGCGAAAAACTCCTGCGCGCTGTTCTGCTCGATGATTCTGCCGCCCTCCATAAACACGACACGGTTCGACACATGCCGCGCGAAGTTCATCTCGTGCGTCACCACCAGCATCGTCATGCCCTCTTCGGCTAACTGGCGCATCACGTTCAGCACTTCCCCAATCAGCTCCGGGTCAAGCGCGGATGTCGGCTCATCGAAGTAAATGATTTCCGGGTTCGTCGCCAGCGCGCGGGCAATCGCGACGCGCTGCTGCTGTCCGCCGGACAATTGCGCCGGGTAGTGGTCGCAGCGGTCGGACAAGCCCACCTTATCCAGCAGCTTCCGCCCTATCGCCTCCGCGTCCGCTTTCTTCATCTTCCGCGCCACAATCAGCCCTTCGGTCACGTTTTGCAGCGCCGTTTTGTTGCGGAACAGGTTGTAGTTCTGGAACACGAACGCCGTCTTTTGGCGGATACGCGCAATATCCCGGTGCGACGCGCGGTTCAGGTCGAATTTTTCGTCATCAAAGAGCAGTTCGCCCGCGTCCGCGCGTTCCAGAAAGTTCACGCAGCGCAGCAGCGTCGTCTTGCCCGACCCGCTCGGCCCCAGAATCGCCACGACGTCGCCTTTGCTGACGGACAGGCTGACGTCCCGCAGCACCTCGGTCGTCCCGAATTTCTTTTGCAGGTGATTGATTTCCAGCATCGCCATCGCGCATCACTCCTTCTGTGCGCCATACGCGCTGAGCTTCTTCTCGCCCCAGCGCTGCACCCACGTCAGCACCGTGGAGAAAATCAGGTAAATCACGCCGACTTCGATATAGAGCGCCATCGGCTCGTAGTAGTACGCCACGAGCTTCTGCGTCGCCATGAACATTTCCGTCACGGTGATGTTCGCCGCCAGCGACGTGTCCTTCACCATAGCAATCAGGCTGTTCGACAGCGGTGGGAACGCCGTGCGCAGCGCCTGCGGCAGCACAATGCGGCGCATCACCTGCAAGTAGCTCATGCCCACGCAGTAGCCCGCTTCCATCTGCCCCACCGGTACGGATTCCAACGCCGCGCGCATCGTCTCCGCGCAGTACGCGCCTTCGTTGATGGAGAAGACAATCACCGCCGCCGGAAACGGGTCGAGGATGATGCCCAGCGACGGCAGCCCGTAGAACACCACGAACAGCTGCACCAGCAGCGGCGTACCGCGCACGACCCACACATAAAACCGCATAATCTGCCGCAGAACCGGCACGCGGGCATATTGAATCATGGCGGCAATGACGGCAATTACCATCGCGATGGAAAAGGCGATAACCGTCAGCGGTATGGTCATTTTCAGACCGGGCAGCAGAATCTTCGGGAAAGATTCTATCAGCAGTTTGACAATGCGTTCACTCATGGTTTGCTTAAAGTTCCTTCCATACCCAACCGTAGGCAGCGGCAAAGCCGCTTTCTCGCGCAAAAATGACGGCGCTGTCCAAATCATACTATTTCCAGATAAGAATGCGCCAAGATGCGCCGCGAATTTTTCATTCTGGCTAACGTGAATGAAACGCAGCGTAGCAGCGCTACGCTAAGTGGAATGAGCGGACGCCAGAATGGAAAAGGCGCAAGCAGATGGCGCAGGTGAATCTGGAAATAGTATCAGACAGTATCCGTAGGTTTATCCTACCATGCTGATGGCGGAAATGAAACGATTGGCGAAAACTGCTTTTTCCTTTTTCCGATTGCGGCAGGCGAAAATCAACGAACAGGAAAGTCGGTCAACCTGAAAGTTGGCTTTATGGTTGACCGGCATTGTTTATTCGGTTATTGCGCCGTCGGTGTCGGCTTCACTCCTTCCTCGGCGAGGTAGCTGACCATGCAGTAGCCCTCCACCACGTCCGTTTTCACATGCACCCACTCTGGGTCGTCGCACACCTCCAGCACAATCACCCGCTGATTTGCCTGCAAGCGCATCAGCAGCTCGCCCACCATGCTCGGCTCGGCGCGCAGATTCAGGCTCGATGCGTTGACGTACATCACCTTCGCGCCTTCCGGCAAGCTGTTCGTCGTCACGGGCATCAGTGTCGGCTTCGGGGTCGGTGTCGCGGGCGGGGCAGGCGTTGCGGCAAGCTCCGGCGGAACGGTCGGCAGCACCGGCGCACCCGTGCCGCCCTGCATCAGCACCATGCCGGGATAGTAGAACGCAAGGATTTCATCGAATGTCTTGCTGTACTGCCCCGCCATCCACTGCGCCCCGCGCTGGCTCATGCCCACGCCGTGCCCGTAACGCCGTGATTGCAGCAGGAACTGCCCGTTTTCCTCCGTCACCGAAAAAATCTCGCTGCCGGAAATGTCCAGCGACAGCGCGGCGGTGTTCTGCTGATTCAGCGCAATTGTCACCGTCGCTTCCCCCGCCGACAGGAAGTCCGTCAGCCGATTGTCCGGCGTCGGGGAGGGTGTCGGCACGGACGTCGCCGTCGCGGTCGGCACGGGGCTGGGCGTTGCCGTGGCTTCACCTAATTCCCATTCGTCGCCTTCCGCGGGCGCAACGTCGTAGGTCGCATCCCCTGCGGGCAGCGGAATCGCCGTTTCCTCCGGCAGGATGGCCGCGAACGGCTTCTTGCCCGACCATTTCAGCGTCACCACAAGTTCCGTCATCCGGCGGCTCGGCGCGGCGAATGCGGGGGAGGCCAGCGTGACGACGGTGATTTCGTCAATGCGGAAATTCTCTTGCCCTGTGGCGTACCCCTCCCGCGTCAGCACCGGCAGCATCTGCTCGTAAATCAGCGTCCGAAGTGCTTCTTTGACCGTGCCGTTTTTGCTGATTTTCATCGTGCGGACGATGCTCTGCGGGTTCTCCAAATCATACGGGTCATCAACCATTGCGTAGTAGCCGTAGTCGCCGCTGCCCGACCACACATTTTCAACCAGTTCCGTCTGTCCGCCGTTGCTGGCGCTGTAAAAGCATTCCGCCAGCTTGCCGTTGTACATGCCGACAATCCCCGCCGTCTCCTGCACGGCGCGGGCGGCGTTTTTGGTGGATGAATCAACGCCCTTGAACACTTGGTCGTTCGTCGTGTCCACCACGTCATAGGCGCGGGAGGCGTTCAGGTGGGACAGCGCATAGGTACGCGCACAGACTGCCTGCGCCTTGAGCGCTTCGAGCGGGAATGAGTCGCTCATCTCATATGGAACGACGCCCAGCAGGTAATCCTCCACCGACAGCGTCAGAATCGGCACGAGCGTCCCGTTCTCCACCGTCAGCATCAGCGAACCGGGATAGAGATTGCCGTTTTTCTCAAAGCGCAACCCCGGCATTGCGCTGCCGGACTGATTCCGCCGGAATTCCGCACTCTTGCCCAGCCGCATACTCATGCCATCATAGAACAGATACAGCGCACCGGAGCGAATCTGCACCGTCACCTGCGCGTTTTCCGGCAGCGCCATCAAGTCCTCGCCGCCCACGCGCACCGTGTACGCTCCCGCGAGGGTCAAATCCGCGCGGTCAGTCAGCTGCAAACGGCGCAGCAGGACGCGCACCATAGGGGCGGCCTCTTCCGCCGACGCCTTCCCCGGCATCCCCGCCATCAGCAGCGTCCAGCACAGCACCAGACACACCGCCCGAAGCAGTCGTTTCATGCACATACCTCCTGTTTGCGGCAGAATCCGAGTTTTTTCAGACCTTGCCTTATTAAAAAACGGATGACACGCATATGTTCATCCGCTTGGAAAATATTTATTCGTCGGAATTGGGAAAGTTTTGGAAGTCGTCCGAGGTTTCCGCCAGCATCGTCTGGAAAACCACATTCAGCCGCCCCAGATCCGGTGCAGCGGGATTCGGCAGCGCTTCCAGCACCTGCTCCGCATGGGCAAATTCCGCCAGCAGATACGCATCCAGTTCCGGAATCCGCGGCGCTGTTTCCTTTTCTCGCGCCTGTTTCTTCTGCGCCAGCAGGTCGTCCACCGCGCCGCGCATCGAATCCGGCAGCACCGCCGCGCACAGCTCATCAAACGGCACAGGCGCGACCTTCCTGTACTGCTCCACATAGCGGAAGCACAGCAGCGGACGCAGCGCATACAGGTACTTTTTCAGCCGCACCTGTTCGCCCTGCAAGAAATTTCGCCATGTGCTATGCGCCGACGCATACTGATGATGCAGATTCCGCTCCACCGAAAAATACGCATCGGCACAGTCCGCGAAGTGCCGCCATGCCGCCGTCTGCGCATACACAACCGGGGAATACAGCCATTCTATCAGCGACGGATTCGACTTGCCCAGCAGCCCCAGCGCCTTCTTGATGTCCCACCCGGAATAGTCCTGCACTTCGTCCAGCGGACCGTCGATATGGTCAGGCAGCGGGTCAATGCGCAGATAATCCTTTATTGGGCGAATAAACACATATCGCACGTCATAGTCGCTGTCCGGCGAGGCAAAACCCCATGCTCGGCTTCCCGATTCCACCGCATACAGAATTTTCACTTGATTCGCCGCTTCGATTTCGCGCAGCTTTTGGCGAATCGCATCCGCCTGATTCATGAGCTTTGCCCCTCCTTTCGCGCAGGAATTACTTTTCCTTCGCCATCGCCTGATATTCCCCCGGCGTCATCCCGGTGTACTTCTTGAATACTTGACAGAAATAGCTTTTGTTCGGATACCCGCACGCCGCGCTGATTTCGCCCAGCGTCTGCGGTTCTTTGCTGGAGAGCATCATCTGCGCCTTCTCCATCCGCGTCCGGGTCAGGAAGGTCGAAAAGTGCTGCCCCGTTTTTTCGTGGAACAGCCGACAGAAGTACGCCGGCGTCAGCCCCAGCGAACGGCTCAAATTCGCCTGTGAGTACGGCAGTGAGCAGTCCGCCCGAATCGAGTCAATCACCTTCTCAATCGGCTTGGCGTTCCCCGGCTGCGGACACGCGCGCAGAGACGGCTGCAAGGCATTCAGCCACGCCAATAGCGCCTGACGCGGGCGGCGCGTCATCTCGTTGAGATTCAGCCCCTCCGTCAGCGTCCGCAGGGACAATTCCGCGTGCTGGCTCCAAATCGCCTCAATCACCAGCGGCACGAACGCAAAGCACGTCACCGACAGGTTCTGATCCTCCCGCAGCGCGCGCGATACATACCCGCCCAACACCGCGTACTGCCGCCGCTTGATGCATGTCTGCAATTCCTTCCGATGCCGATGCGCCGCCGCGCCGTCCAGCGGCGAGACGCGCGTCCACCAGTCGCTGATTTCCCGCATGGGCTTCAAGTGTTCCGCCCACGTCGCCGCGAGGTCAAATTCCTCCCCGATGAACATTGTGCCGTCCTGTTCCAGCGCGACGGACGCCTGTTCCATCAGCGCATGGGCGCACAGCCACAGCACCGGGTCGCGATGCGCCCGCGCGGGGAATCGCGTCAGCGCCAGCAGCACCGTCATCACGTCGCCATCCGCCGCGAAGCAAGCCGCGCTCACGCCGCACAGCGCCATCGCCTCCGGTACAATCGCCAGCGCCTCCTGCCGCTGCTCTTCCGTCAGCGGGACGTCCGCTTCCCAGCGAATCAGCCGCCACGCGTACACCGGAACCTCCACCGTGCTTTTCGGTGCGTCGCCGCCGCTCTGCATCATCGCGAGCATCGTCTGCGACAGCTGCTGCTCCTGTTCCTGCGTCATGAGAGGGTTCACCTGCTTTCTTGGGTGGAAATTTAATTGCAAAAAAGCGTCCCAGCGGGTGAATCCTTCAGCCCGCACGGAACGCTCCTATTTCCGCATTCTCTATTGTACGCCATTTTTCGTGATTTGGGAAGGGGTCAGCAAAAAAATTGTTGTTCCTTGTCAGTTTTGTACGAATTTCTGTGCCGTCATGCCCTGAAAGAAATCAACATCCGTCGGTACAATGCGGCACACGCCGATTTTGTCCAGCGTAATCACGCGCAGCTGTTTTCCGGCGGACTTCTTGTCCAGCGTCATGGCGTTCAGCAAGTCCTTTTCGAAAATTGCCGGAAGCCGACGGGGCATTTCCAGCGCATCCAGCAGGCGATTCAGCCGCGCGCTCGTCCCCTGCTCCGTCATGCCCTTCTCTTCCGTCATCGCGGTAATAACGCGCATCCCCAGCGCGACCGCCTCGCCGTGGCGCATCCCGGTGTAGTGCTGGCAGGTTTCGACCGCGTGGGCGATGGTATGCCCAAAGTTGAGCGTCATGCGCAGCCCGGTGTCGTGCTCGTCCTGCGCCACAATGTTCGCCTTATACTGGATACAGTGCGTCAGGATTTCCCCGATAACGCCCATGAGCGCAATCCGCCCGCCGCCCGCGTTTTCTTCCAGCAGCCGGAACAGCGCCTCGTCCCCGATGCACCCGTACTTAACGACTTCGCCCAGCCCGTCGCGCCAGAAATCATCCGTCAGCGTCCGCAGCGAATCCGGGTCTACCAGCACCAGTTCCGGCTGATAGAATGCGCCAACGAGGTTCTTCCCCTGCGGCAAATCGACTGCGACCTTCCCGCCGACAGAGGAATCAACCTGCGCCAGCAGCGTCGTCGGCAGCTGCACAAAATGCACGCCGCGCAAGTACGTCGCCGCCGCCAGCCCCGCCAAATCGCCAATCACCCCGCCGCCCAGCGCAACGATGGCATCCTTGCGCGTCAGATGATGTTCGCAGAGGAAGGCATACAGCGTTTCCAGCGATTTCAGGCACTTCGTCTGCTCGCCGTGCGGCAGAACAATGCTGCACACGCGCAGACCGACCTTTTCCATCGACGACACGACTTCTTCCATATACAGCGGCGCAACATGGTCATCGCTGACAACCGCGACCGCAATGTCGCCGAGCTTCTCACGAATCATTTCGCCCGTTTTCGCCAGCAGGCCGCGTTCGATATGAATCGGATAGCTTCTTTCGCCCAGCGGTACGGTAATGGTCTGCATGAAAATCGCCTTCCTTATCATCTTAAAGCATCCATCATGTCACCAAATATGATTCCCTGATTATTCCACCCGAATCATATTTTCCACCGTGCAGACCTCCGGGTCAAACTTCGCCAATGCCGCCCGAATCGCCTGTTCATTCGCCTCATGCGTAATGATAATCAGCGGCACGCGGCTTCCCGCCAGCTCCGCCTTCTGCATCATCGTTGCAATCGACACCTGCTCGCTCGACAGCCACGTCGCAATCTTCGCCAGTGAACCCGGCTCGTCCTGAATCGACAAACGCAGGAAATACCGCGTTTTCCAGTCGTTCGTGAACACCAGCGACGCATCCGCATTTGCGCTGTTCACAAACGTCGGATGCACATGCACATCCACCGTCGCGGCATGGAGAATGTCGCCCACCACCGCGCTCGCCGTCGGCAAATCGCCCGCGCCGCGACCCTGCAGCATCATTTCCTTGCAAGCGTGGCCGTGCAGATAGACGGCATTGAAGCTGCCGTTGACCTGCGACAGCGGATGGTCGTGCGCAATCAGCGTCGGATGCACGCGAACCTCGATGGTGCTCCCGCTGCGCTTGGCAATTGCCAGCAGTTTCAGCACATAGCCCATCTCACGCGCATAGGCAATATCCACCGCCGTAATTTTCGTGATGCCTTCACGATAGACCTTGCTGAACGGTACGCGCGCGTGGAAGGCAAGGCTCGCCATAATAGAGAGCTTATAGGCCGCGTCCAGGCCCTCGACATCGGCGGATGGGTTCGGTTCAGCCAGCCCCAGCTGCTGTGCATCGTGCAGCACGGCTTCGTAGTCCTCGCCGTTTTCGTACATACGGGAAAGGATGTAGTTCGTCGTGCCGTTGATGATGCCCATCAGAGAATCAATGCGGTTCGCTTGCAGGGGCTGCATGAGGGTGTTGATAATCGGAATCGCGCCGCAGACGCTCGCTTCGTAGTACAGACCGACGTGGTTGCGCTGTGCAGCGGCTTGCAGGCGGTGCCAATTCAGGGCAATGGCGACTTTGTTCGCCGTGACAACGGTCTTGCCGTTTTCCAGCGCGCGGAGCATGTAGTCCGTCGCAGGCTGTTCGCCGCCCATGAATTCGACAACGATGCTGATTTCCGGGTCGTTCACCACGTCGTCCGCGTTCGTTGTCAGCAGTTCATGCGGCACACCGCAGGCGCGGGTTTTGTTCACATCGCGCACCAGCACCCGCTTGATGCGGATGGAGAGACTGTCGCGGTGAGCAATCTCGCGGGAAAAGCCTGTCAGCAGCGACCACACGCCCCCGCCAACATTGCCGCAGCCCAGAAATCCGATTACAACTTCCTTCATTTTGTCTGCTTCCTCCTGCTTTCAAATGCCTTCTTTTCTCGCTTAATCAGCCCTTAATCAGCCCTTGTTCCGCTCGTAGATAAGCCGCAGCCCCTTCAGCGTCAGCAGCCCATCCAGCTTGTCAATGACCTTGCTTTCCTCGGCAATCATCACCGCCATGCCGCCCGTCGCGACGACGGTGGCTTCCTGCCCCAATTCCTGCTTAATTTTGCGGACGATGTTCTTCACCAAGCCGACATACCCATAATACATGCCGGATTGCAGGTTCGTCAGCGTCGTCCGCCCGATGACGTGCTCTGGCTTCGTCAGTTCAAAGCGCGGCAGTTTTGCCGTCCCGGTGACAAGGGCTTCGCTGGCGAGCTTCACGCCGGGGCAGATGCATCCGCCAAGGAACACGCCGCCCTCTCCGACCACGCCGAACGTCGTTGCCGTGCCGAAGTCGATGAAAATCGTCGGCGCGCCGTACTCCTCATACGCCGCCACTGCGTTCGCGATTCGGTCGCTGCCCAGTTCGCGCGGGTTCTCGTAGCGGATGTTGATGCCCGTTTTGATGCCCGGCACCACGAACAGCGGCGTCTGCCCGAAGTAGTTCTGGCACATGTGTTCAATGGTAAAATTGATAGTCGGCACGACGGAGGAAATCATGATACCCTCGACTTCTTCCGGGCGAACGCCGACATGCTGAAAGAGGTTCACCAGCACGATGCCGTATTCGTCGGACGACTTCTGGATATTGGTGGACATTCGCCAGTAATAGCGCATTTCCTTACCGTCAAAGAGAGCGGTTTTGATGTTGGTATTGCCAATGTCGAGGGTGAGGATCATCCTCCATACCTCCTTATAGAATCGCTGATGGCCGACGTTTCAGCCATCAGCGGGAATCGTTCACTTGCCGTACAGACCAGCTCAATCGCGCGCGGGGGCAAAGCTCCCCTTGTTACGCCGTCTTCTTGTGCATTGCCTTGCGCAGCGCCAGCACAATCGGGGGTGTAATCAGCGCCGCAGCAACGGCTTCCAGCGGGCCAGCGCCGCCAGCGGTTGCGCCAATCGCCGTCAGCACCGCCGTATTGTCAATGCCGCAGATCATGTAGAAAATCAACATCAAGCCGAGATACAAAATCGTGTTCGTCAGGCTGCCGCAGGCCGCCGCAACCGCCAGACCCGTCTTTTCCAGCTTATGCGCCATTGCCTTGTGGACGAAGTGAATCACCACCGGCACCATCAAACGCGGCAGGAAGGTCATCACAATCACCATCGGCAGCGACGCCCCCATCAGCGTGCCGACCAGCGTAGATGGACGAAGCAGCGCCGACACAAAGCTTGTTGCACCGAAGGTCAAGCCCAGCAGCACGCCGTATTTCAGCCCCATGAACAGCGTCCCGACCGCAACCGGAATCACCAGCAGCGTCACGTTGCAAAATCCCAGCGGAATCAGCCCCAGCGGTGTCTGTCCCATCAGGAAAATCAGCGCCATCAGCAGCGCCAGCGTCACGAGATTGACCAGATTGCCATTGCGAGTATTCATTTTTTCCTCCGTTCGAGTCTCTTTTCGAGTACCCTACGATAATTATTTCCGCACCAGCTGCATTTTCGTCTGATACTTTCGCTCTCAGCGGCATCATTGGCGCGGATGCTCTCATTATACCGAAAAAAACGCCGCTTGTAAAGGTTGAAACAGTATTTGAACAGCGCATTAGGTCAGTTTACAAGGAACTACACGCAGACCACGAAACGGGGGCTGCTGACAACAAATAAAGGCTGAGTATCAAGCACCGGGGAAGTGCGAGATATTCAGCCTGTTTTGTTGTCAGGGGTTTCCAAAGGGGCTTGCCCCTTGGCACACGACTTTGCTTGCAAAGTGTAGTGTGTTATACGCTCTGTCGGCGTTGCTGCGAAAATGCGGTTGCCACCAGGGAGGGCAAGGGCATTTGAAACGGCAGGAAAACAGGGCTGTGATTGCGTGGCGTGGAGCCGCAAGCGCAGGACTGGTTTCATCAGCAGACAGGGCGTATATGAAAGCCCCGTCCCTCGTCCTATGCCGGACTATGGGACAAAGTGTCCCAGTCGGATAGCCACACCCACGAAAAAGCGGACGGACTTTCTTCTCAAAATCGGAATGGGCGGGAAAGCCATTTTAGGGCTTTCCCGCCTTGATTACCCATCAGCAAAGACGGGCGGGACTGTCAACGGCGGCGCATGAAATGCGCCGTTCATCTTGACCGTTGACTGGCTCGGCTGGCTTTGCTATTTCTCCGATAAATTAGGAGTTGTTGTAAGTTATTCTTTGGCTAATTCAACTAGGAAATCATTTATAGCCCATTCATTATCACTTATCCAATTATCAAGAGGAGAAAAATCTCTATTTTCTTTTTGAATATGGATTCCACTAATACATTTCTTGCACACTTCGTGGCGAGCATACTGTTTCATATTTTTTTCTAAGAAATTCAATTCATCTGTGTCTTTTGTTTCGTAGTAGGATTCAACTCCATCTCGAAGTGAACAATCACGCCAATTTGACAGTTCAACAAATATAAAAGTATTTTCAACTTTTGGCAAAGAACTATTTTGACTGATTAAAAAAATGTATAAGTCAATCAACGCATTTTCCCTATCATAGGTGTCTGTGTTCTCTAATGCCATTATTAAGGAATTTAACTTATCCGCCATTTGTATTCACTCCAATTCCGATTTGTCGTTCTTTATTTCCTCCCCCGCTGTGGGTTCGGATTTTTCAGCAAGTCAGACTTCTGTGCAATCTTTTTCAGCCACTTCTTTTCTTCCTCGGACAGCTTTTTCAAATTCAATTTGAGCTGCTTACAGATAAACGCCAAAGCTGCTTGCTCCGGGTCGCTGTCTGGGCTGGCGGTTTCCTCGGCGGTCTGCAAAAAATCTTCCAGCGGATTGTCCTCCGGGACGCTGAAAAAATCGTCCTTATGTGCTTCTCGCAGGTTAAGAGCTATCTTGTTTATGTCCTGCTGTATCACATAGCGGCAAAAGCTGTCATCGTCAATATGGGCGGCGATAAGCTGTCTTAATTGCGGGTCGGACAAGCCGGGATTGTACTGCTTCATAATGGTTGCGCTCACAGCGTCTACAATGGCGTTTGCGCTCTGCACCTGCTTGACTGCCGTTCCGTTCACATAGATTTCAAGGTCAGCCATCAGCCGGGGGAAGTCCGGGTGCGCCGCCAGCTCACACAAGAGGGAATTATCCACCAGCCCACTTTTCAATAGTTCAATCATATCATCACTCAAACGCAGGTCTGCAAGATCGGCGTTTGGGTGATTTCTTGTTTGGGACAGCCCCAGCAGATAATCGGCGGTCACGCCGTAAAACTTCGCCAGCTTGATAATGGCATAGTGGCTGATGTCCTTGAAGTCCTTTGCTTCATAACTGCCCAGCGCAGACTTGGAGAGATTTACCTGTTCTTCAAGCTGCTCCAGCGTCAGCCCACGCTCCACACGCAGGTCTTTCAATCGTTCTTGTATGGATAGTTCCATGCGCTCCCTCCCTGTCTGCCTGATAAATTAAGGATTATCCATAGAGATAATCATTTTCTAAATATTCAATTATATCGTTCTGATGAATGATTTTATAGATTGGAAAATGAGCGTTTCCTTTCCCCCAGGTTAAATGAACAATATAATAGTCCACTCCGTCCCAAAATAGAACATCATCATTTCTTTCACTTTTTGCAACAGCTACTAAATCTTTACCCTTTTCAAATAAACTGTGTTCTGGTGTTAATTCAGTTCTCAAACGATTTTCAAATATCTGTTTTCGGAGATTGTTTCCTGTAAATTCATACCACGAAAAATCTTCTCCATATTTTTCACGCAATTTTTCTAACACGAAACTTCCTCCTATTCCGATTTATCATTCTACTATTTTTATTTTACCACAATTCCGAGAGCGTGGAAATAGGTAGTTTTCCGGGCTGATTTCCGACCTTATGGATATACGGGGCGGGCGGTCATTTAGGTGTAGACTTAGGGTAGTTCATCGATGGACAGCACCTTGAAAACAGAATGACCGTCCGAAAAGGAATACCCCGGCTGGGGAAGTGAACCGCCCCAGATTGTGCAGACAGCATAAAAAGAGCCCCTGAGTAGGAATATTCAATTCTAGCAGGAGTGGCGCAGCGTCAGCGGCGGCACTCCTGTTTTGCTTTGGATGCGCTCGTGGTTATAAAAGTGGATATAGCGGCCAATCATATCGTTGGCCTGGGAGAAGGTTGCAGGTTTGCAGCGGTAGATACATTCTGTTTTGAGAATAGAGAAGAAATTTTCCGCCATTGCATTGTCATACGGGTTTCCGCGTCTTGACATTGAAGGCGTAATACCGTATTGTTGAATCAGGTTGAAATATGCTTGTGAGGTGTATTGAAAACCTTGGTCGCTGTGGAGCCGTAGCTCTGCGGCGACCTTCTTCTTTTCTCTGCGTACTGCCTGCCGGACGGTGTCCAGCACCAGGTTCACCGTTTGTTGTGCCGCAGTCTTGTAGGCCACAATACTGTTGTCATACAGATCCCGGATCATGGATAGATACAAAGTTCCTTGTTTTGTCTGAATATAGGAGATGTCGGTTACCCATTTGCGGTTTGGTGCTTCGGCGTGAAAGTCCCGGTTGAGAAGATTCTGGTATTTGTGCAGTTGCCGGCCCATCTGCTGCCATTTCCTGTGGCGGCGAATCTCTGCCAGCAGGCCGTATTTCTTCATAACACGCAGGATGGTTTTGGGGTTGTGGTAAATCCCTTTGCTGCCTTTCAGCCACTGCCACATCCGCCGGTAGCCATAGGTATGAAAGCATTTGTCCTGCTGTTGCCGGATCGTTTCGGCAAGGGCAGCATCCTTTTCCGGCCGGTTCATTCGCTTGACAAAGCCGTAATAACCGCTTCTGGACACCGAAAAGAATCTGCACATGACAGACACCGGATACTGCTCACGGTGACGGTAAATGACTGCATACTTTGCCTTTGCTCTCACTTCCTTCCTGTGGATCGCAGAAAATCCCGCAATAACTCATTTTCCATACGCAAACGATGGATCTCGTATGCCTGCTCTGTGACAATATCTCTTGGGCCAGCATCTTTTCGTGGCCGTCCCTTGGGCCTAATCTCAATCCCGGCTTCCTGTTTTCGTTGTTTGGCTCTTTCCCGTTTGACGAGTTTCTTTACGACGTACTTATCCCGAAAGCCAAAGTACTCCGCTACTTCTCTCTGTGTTTTTCCTGATGCAAGCATGGCTTTGATTTCTGGAAACAATTCCTGTACATGCGTGTAATTTCCTTTACTCATAGCAATACCCCCTGATGTAGTACTTATATTTTCCTACATCAGGGGGTACTTTGTCTATTGTCCGTTTTTACGGGGGCAGTTCACAAACGCGTTTTTGCTGGTTACTATAAACGATACGACGGCAAGCGGATCTACGTTGTCCGCGTGGTAAAAGATATCGATACCGGCGATGCTGTTGTGATCTGCAAGGATGCCAGTTTCATCCGGGAAGGCAACGAGGAATACTACAC
>ERZ1027072.238-NODE-238-length-16338-cov-5.197445_pt1 | contig 16338 bp, 10 predicted proteins | sample MGYA00519418_ERZ1027072 | MGnify/ENA primary metagenome ERZ1027072 (study PRJEB26926, sample SAMN06164764) | human gut metagenome | biome: ENVO:00009003; feature: ENVO:2100002; material: ENVO:00002003 | host: Homo sapiens | place: USA | collected 2012 ...
TAATTACAGGGATAAACACCAAAGCTCCTGATATGAGAATCATAATGACAAGCGGACCGTCAATTTTTGGGGTAGAGGTGAGTACTAAAAAGCAAAGTGCAGCCCAGCATAAAGTAAGTACGACACATTGTGTATGATTGAGTGGTTTTCTCATGGCTTTTAGAAAAATAATACACGGAGGAACGGTGGCAAGGGTGAATGTTTGGCTTGCAGCTGCTCCTCCGTGTAAGGTAAAATAAATCAGTAATGTTTATTGTGCTTTCTTCTTCTTGTCGACAATGGCATCAATGCAGGCGATAGCTGTGATATTGACAATATCGCGTACAGAGCTTTCAATGTCGGTGAAGTGAATTGGTTTGTTCAATCCCATCTGAATCGGGCCGATCACTTCGGTCTCACTCATGTTTTGAATGAGTTGATAGGTAGCATTGGCTGAACTCAGGTTAGGGAATACCAAAGTGTTTACTTCTTTTCCTTTTAAGCGTGTGAAAGGATATTTCTCATCGCGAAGGGCATTGTTCAAGGCGAATTTCACTTGCATTTCACCGTCAATAGCCAAATCCGGGTATTCCTGATGCAGCTGGTTGATGGCTTCGTGTACCTTTGCCGGACTTCCTTCTGCATCGGAACCGAAGTTGGAGTAAGACAGCATGGCCATTACCGGTTCCTGGTTGAAGAAACGTACAGCCTTGGCCGACAGTTTGGCAATGTCTATCAAGGTATCGGTGTCCGGATGACGGTTAATCAATGTATCGGCAATGAAATAAGTTCCTTTCTTGGAGTTCAGAATATGCATGGTACCAAAATGTTTGTATCCCGGCTGGATGCCGATAACTTCCTTGGCAACCTTGATCGTGTTGGAGTACTTGGTGTACAATCCGGTTACAAAGGCATCTGCTTCGCCGGTTTCCACCATCATCATACCAAAGTAGTTGCGTTCGAACATCTTGTCGTTTGCTTCCTGGAAGTTGGCTCCTTCGCGGGCACGTTTTTCGCAGAGGATGCGTGCATAACGTTCGCGACGTTCTGATTCGCGGTCGTGGCGCAGGTTGACAATTTCAATGCCCTCCAGGCTCAGGTCAAGTTCCTTGGCTAATTTTTCGATGCGTTCTTCGTTACCCAAAAGAATCGGATGGCAGATACCTTCAGCTTTGGCTTCTACTGCAGCTTTCAGCATGTTCGGATGAATACCTTCGGCAAATACCACGCGCTGCGGATTGCGGCGAGCTGTTTCATACAACTGGCGGGTCAGCTTGTTTTCCTGTCCCATCAGTTCTCTCAAGTGATTCTTGTATTCATCCCAGTCGGTAATCTGTTTGCGGGCTACACCTGATTCCATGGCAGCCTTAGCTACGGCCATGGACACTTCGGTAATCAGACGCGGGTCGACCGGTTTCGGGATGAAGTATTCAGGTCCGAAAGTCAGGTTGTTCACATGATAAGCTTCGTTGACAACGTCGGGTACAGGTTTCTTAGCCAGGTCGGCAATGGCATGTACGGCAGCCAGCTTCATCTCTTCGTTGATGGCAGTGGCACGCGTATCAAGTGCACCACGGAAGATATAAGGGAATCCGATGACATTGTTTATCTGGTTCGGATAGTCAGAACGTCCGGTTGACATCAATACGTCCGGGCGAGAAGCCATGGCATCTTCGTATGAAATTTCCGGAGTCGGGTTGGCCAAAGCAAATACGATAGGATGAGAAGCCATGCTGCGTACCATATCCTGACTCAGCACGTTACCTCTGGAAAGGCCGAGGAATACATCGGCTCCCTTGATGGCTTCTGCCAGTGTGTGGATGTCAGTACGGTCGGTCGCAAAGTATCTTTTCTGTTCGTTCAGGTCTGTACGGTCTTTAGAAATCACCCCTTTACTGTCGAGCATGACAATGTTTTCCAGGCGTGCACCGAGAGCTACATATAATTTAGTGCAAGATACGGCAGATGCACCGGCACCGTTGACTACTATTTTTACCTCTTCAATTTTCTTTCCGGCTACTTCCAGCGCATTCAGCAATCCGGCACTGGAGATGATGGCTGTACCGTGCTGGTCGTCGTGCATTACCGGAATGTCCAGTTCTTCCTTCAGTCTCTGTTCTATTTTGAAGCATTCAGGAGCTTTGATGTCTTCCAGGTTGATACCTCCGAAAGTAGGAGCAATGGCTTTTACCGCTTCGATAAATTTATCCGGGTCTTTTTCATTTACTTCAATATCGAATACGTCGATTCCGGCATAAATTTTAAACAGCAGTCCCTTTCCTTCCATTACGGGTTTCCCGCTCATGGCACCGATATCTCCCAAGCCCAATACGGCTGTTCCGTTGGAGATAACGGCTACCAGATTACCTTTGTCGGTATAGTCGTATGCAGTATCCGGATTCTTTTGGATTTCCAGACACGGTTCTGCTACTCCCGGTGAATAAGCCAATGATAAATCTCGTTGAGTTTGATAAGGTTTGGTGGGGACTACTTCTATTTTCCCCGGTTTGCCTTGTGAGTGATAGAGCAAGGCTGCTTCTTTCGTTATTTTTGTCATATTTCTTCGTTTTTTAGTTGTTTCAAAGAATAATGTATCGCGCAAATGTAGGAATAAAATAACAAATGGACTGTTTTTTTCTGAAAAAAACTATAAAATGAACTGAGGTCATTTGGGAGTATTGAAGATTTTTTGTCGATAGTTTTTGTCGATTGGTCTGATAATATTGGCTATATGTAATGATATTAGGGCATTATGGTTATTCTTAGTTAAAGCCACTTTCCGGGCCTTGATTTTTTTTCTATATTTGCACGATAAAAAACTAAAGAAGGGTGTAAAGTTTTCAGAGGAAAGCTTTATAAAATAGGATTAGAGAGAGTAAAAACCAAATTTTATATATGAATATAAGTATGAGCACAAAAAGAAACAGAAGTTTTTCTTCTAGCCGAGTGGCATTCTATGCATTGACTCTTTCGGTGCTGACTGCATGTGGAGGCGGTCAGGGGGGTATGAAAATGGGTGATGATGAATTTGCGGTTGAGACACTTGTAGCTGTATCCAGCAATCAGACGACCCAGTATCCCGCCACAATCAAAGGTTTACAGGATATTGAAATTCGTCCGCAAGTATCAGGCTTTATTGTAAAATTGTGTGTGGATGAAGGTGCTACGGTCCGTAAGGGACAGGCTTTGTTCCAGATTGATCCGACACAGTATAAGGCTGCATACGATCAGGCTAAAGCAAGCGTAGCTTCAGCAAAAGCTAACCTGGAAACTGTTACATCAACTGAAGCAAACAAAAAGATGCTGCATGAGCAGAAAATCATCAGTGATTTTGAATACCAGACAGCTGTAAATAACCTGCTTTCTGCTAAGGCAAGCCTGGCTCAGGCTGAAGCTTCTTATGCGGCTGCAAAACAGAATTTGGGCTTCTGTACTGTAACCAGTCCTTCAGACGGAGTTATTGGTACTTTCCCGTATCGTGTAGGTGCATTGGTTAGTCCTTCTGTTGTTGAACCGTTGACTACCGTTTCTCAGATTGGAGATATGTACGTATATTTCTCAATGACTGAAAAACAGTTGCTTGCTTTGACTAAAGCCGGTGGTACATTGAAGGAACAGTTGGAAAAGATGCCTGCTGTCAAATTGCAGTTGTCTGATGGAACAATGTATTCAGAAGAAGGTAAGATTGATGCCGTAAGTGGTGTAATCGACCAGACTACAGGTTCTGTAAGTATGCGTGCGATTTTCCCGAACAAGCAGAATATCCTTCGTAGTGGAGGTATGGCCAACGTGGTATTCCCATACACTATGAGCGACATTATCTTGATTCCTCAGACTGCTACTCAGGAAATCCAGGACAAGAAGTTTGTATATGTATTGCAGTCTGACAATACCATCAAACATACAGAAGTACAAATCTCTAACTTGAATGATGGTAAACATTACATCGTGACAGGTGGACTGAAACCGGGTGACAAGATTGTAGTGGAAGGAGTACAGACTCTGAAAGACGGACAGAAGATTACTCCGATTACATTAGCTGAAAAAGATGCTAAATTCCAGAAAGCGTTACAAGACCAGCGGGATGGTAACATTCAGACAGCTTTTAAATAATAAAAAATGATTCTTATGGTGCTGGGGGAATGTGCTTGATGAAAACCCTCGGGACTGTAATTATAAATGGTATTTAAGGAATGAAACTAGATAAATTTATTAACCGTCCGGTACTGTCAACCGTAATTTCTATTTTGATAGTAATTCTGGGTGTGATTGGTTTGGCCACCCTGCCGGTTACACAATATCCGGACATTGCACCTCCTACCGTATCGGTAAGAGCAACTTATACAGGTGCGAATGCACAGACTGTGTTGAACTCAGTGATTGCTCCGCTGGAAGACCAGATTAACGGTGTAGAAAACATGATGTACATTCAGTCTAGTGCCTCAAACAATGGTTCAGCTGATATCAGCATTTATTTTAACCAGGGTACTGACCCGGATATGGCTGCGGTCAACGTACAGAACCGTGTGTCTATGGCACAAGGTCTGTTGCCGGCAGAAGTTACCAAGGTGGGTGTGACCACACAGAAATGTCAGAACTCTATGTTGTTGATTTTCTCTTTGTATGATGCAGAAGATAAGTATAACATTGAGTTTATTGAAAACTATGCCAAGATTAACTTGATTCCGGAAGTTCAGCGTGTAAAAGGTGTGGGTGATGCCAACGTGATGGGGCAGGACTACTCTATGCGTATTTGGTTGAAGCCGGATGTGATGGCGCAGTACAATTTGGTTCCGTCTGATATCTCAGGTGTATTGGCAGAACAGAATATTGAAGCTGCACCTGGACAGTTTGGTGAACGTGGTAATCAGACTTTCCAGTACACCATTCGTTACAAAGGTCGTTTACAGCAGACTGAAGAATTTGAAGATATTGTAGTGAAGGCTCTGCCTAACGGTGAAGTGCTCCGTTTGGGAGATGTAGCCCGTATCGAATTGGGACGTCTGGCTTATACCTTTAATAATACAGTAAACGGTCATAAGGCTGTAACTTGTATCGTATTCCAGATGGCAGGAACCAATGCGACAGAAACAATCAACAACTTGCTGGATGTAATCAGCAAGGCTGAAGAAAGCTTGCCTGCCGGATTGAAGATTAACGTGGCTCAGAATGCCAATGACTTCTTGTATGCGTCTATCCACGAAGTTATCAAGACTTTGATTGAAGCGTTTGTGCTGGTGTTCATCGTAGTATATGTGTTCTTGCAGGATATGCGTTCTACATTGATTCCGGCTATTGCCATTCCGGTAGCCTTGATTGCTACTTTCTTCGTATTGAAACTGATTGGATTTAGTGTGAACTTGCTGACACTTTCGGCGATGGTGCTTGCCATTGCGATTGTGGTCGACGATGCCATTGTGGTGGTGGAAGGTGTACATGCCAAGTTGGACCAGGGATACAAATCATCTCGTGAGGCTTCTATCGATGCCATGAGCGAACTCGGTGGTGCACTGGTTTCTATTACATTGGTCATGATGTCCGTGTTTATCCCGGTAAGTTTCATGGGAGGTACGGCCGGTACATTCTATCGTCAGTTCGGTATTACGATGGCGATTTCTATCGCATTCTCTGCGTTGAACGCGTTGACACTTTCTCCGGCATTGTGTGCTATTTTCCTGAAACCGCATGATTCAGAACACAAGCAGAAGAAGATGAGTATGGTCGATCGTTTCCATACCTCTTTCAATGCTGCATACGATTCATTGCTGAAGAGCTATAAGAAGCGTGTCGTATTCTTTATTCATAAGAAATGGCTTTCATTCGGACTGGTGGCTGCATCTATCGTATTGTTGATGTTCTTTATGAAAACCACTCCGACTGGTATGGTGCCGAATGAAGATACCGGTACTATCATGGGTGCTGTGACATTGCCTCCTGGTACTTCTCAGGAACGCGCTATGGAAGTGTTGGCCAAGGTAGATAGCCTGGTAGCTGCAGAACCTGCCGTTCAGTCTCGTACTATCATTTCTGGATATAGCTTTATTGGTGGTCAAGGACCTTCTTACGGTTCTGTCATCATCAAGCTGAAAGACTGGGAAGAACGTTCCATGATGCAGAATTCAGATATTATCTATTCTACTTTGTTCTTGCGTGCACAGAAAGTCATTAAGGATGCACAGGTATTGTTCTTTGCTCCTCCGATGATTCCGGGTTATTCAGTATCAAGTGATATTGAGTTGAACATGCAGGATAAGACCGGTGGTACGCTGGATCACTTCTTTGAAGTGGTAAAAAGCTATACAGCTGCACTGGAAGCACGTCCGGAAATCAACTCTGCGAAGACTACCTTCAACCCGAGCTTCCCGCAGTATCAGCTTGACATTGATGCGGCAGCTTGTAAAAAGGCAGGTATCAGCCCGAGCGATATTCTTTCTACTATGCAGGGATATTTTGGAGGTTTGTATGCTTCTAACTTCAACCGTTTCGGTAAGATGTATCGTGTAATGATTCAGGCTGAACCGGATGCTACTAAAAACATGGAATCGTTGAACGGAGTGAAAGTACGTGGTAGCAATGGAGAAATGGCTCCTATCACACAGTTCGTAAGCATGAAGAAAGTATACGGCCCGGATATTATCAACCGTTTCAACCTGTATACTTCAATGAAGGTGATGGTGGCTCCTGCTTCTGGTTATACTTCAGGTCAGGCATTGCAGGCTATTGCTGAAGTGGCTAAGGAAAATCTTCCGATGGGATTCGGTTACGAATTGGGAGGTATGGCACGTGAGGAAGCACAGACAAGTGGCAGTACAACAGGTATTATCTTCGTACTTTGCTTCGTCTTCGTTTACTTGCTGCTGAGTGCCCAGTATGAAAGTTACATCCTGCCGTTGGCCGTATTGCTTTCTGTTCCGTTCGGTTTGATGGGTAGCTTCATCTTCGTCAACGGATTTAGTGCATTGGGAAGCATTCCTGCATTGAAGATGATTTTGGGAACCATGTCAAATGATATTTACATGCAGATTGCCTTGATTATGTTGATGGGTCTGTTGGCTAAGAATGCCATCTTGATTGTAGAGTTTGCTCTTGACCGTCGTAAACAAGGTATGAGTATTTCCTGGGCAGCCGTATTGGGTGCTGCAGCCCGTCTTCGTCCGATTTTGATGACTTCATTGGCCATGATTGTCGGTTTGATTCCGTTGATGTTGGCTATGGGTGTAGGAGCTCACGGTAACCGTACATTGGGTGCTTCGGCTATTGGTGGTATGTTAATCGGTATGATTTTCCAGATTTTCATCGTTCCGGTATTGTTCGTGGTATTCCAGTGGTTGCAAGAAAAAGTGAAACCAATGGAATGGGATAGCCTCGATGAAAGTGAAGTGGAAGCTGAAATTGAACAGTATTCTCCTAATACGCATAAATAAGATTGATAATGAAAAAACAGATAATAGGAATGATGTGTCTGGCTGCTATGATGAGCAGTTGCCACATTTACAAAGCTTATGACCGTCCGGAAACGATAGATGCCTCAGGTGTCTATCGTGACCCGGCTTCGGCAACCGATACACTGGCTGCCGATACGGCCAATATGGGAAACTTGCCTTGGAAAGAGATTTTCCGTGATGCCAAACTGCAGGCCTTGATTGAAGAAGGACTGGCTAACAATGTAGATATGCAGGCGGCTGCTCTCCGTGTACAGGAAGCGAAAGTGATGCTGACTGCCGCTAAATTGTCTTATTTGCCTTCTATTAATCTGGCTCCGCAAGGTTCTACAACCAGCATGGGAGGTGGAAACTATGTAAAGGCATACCAGCTTCCAGTGTCTGCCAGTTGGGAAATTGACTTGTTCGGAAAGATTTTGAATACCAAACGTGGGCAGAAAGTAGCCTACGAACAGAGCCAGTATGCAGAACAGGCTGTACGTTCACAGATTATTTGTGGTATAGCTAATGTGTACTATTCTTTGCTGATGCTCGACCGTCAGGTAGAAATTACGACTGAAACGGCTGCTATCTATAAAGAAAACGTACGAGTAATGGAAGCCATGAAAATTGCCGGTATGACAACCGAAGCTGCTGTAGCACAGATGCGTGCTGCCAGCCATCAGGTAGAGGCTTCGTTGATGGATTTGAAACGTCAGGTGCGTGAAACAGAAAATTCACTTGCTGTACTGTTGGCTAAGGCTCCTCAGACCATCGAACGCAGTACATTGGACGAACAGGTTATGCCGGAAGAACTGGCAGCGGGTGTACCGATGCAGTTATTGGAAAACCGTCCGGACGTGAAGATGGCTGAAATGACGCTTGCGGCTGCTTATTATACCACCAACTCTGCACGTGCAGCTTTCTATCCGGGCTTGAACATTACTGGTCTGGCAGGATGGACAAACGGTTCAGGTATTACAGTGGCTAATCCGGGTGAATTTATGCTGCAGGCTTTGGCTTCATTGGCTCAGCCTATTTTCAATAACGGTAAGCTGATTGCCAACCTGAAGGTTTCAAAGGCAGAAGAAAAGATTGCTCAGATGAATTATCAGCAGACTATTCTGGAAGCTGGAAAGGAAGTGAGCGATGCTCTGTATCTGTTCGATACACAGAATAAGAAACTGGTGGAAGACCGTGGACAGGTAGAGCAGTTGGATAAGGCAGTGACTTATACCAAGGCCTTGTTCCAGAGCGGAGATGCCACTTATCTGGAAATCCTGACCGCACAGCAGAATCTGCTGAGTGCACAGTTGTCAGAGGTAGCTGATAATTTCCAGCGTATGCAAGCTGTGATCAACTTGTACAGTGCGTTGGGAGGAGGAAGAAATTGATTAACCTTAAAATGAGAAAACTATGATAAGTCCTTTAGCTTATGTAGATCCGTCAGCCAAATTGGGTAAGAACGTGACGGTTCATCCATTTGCCTATATCGACAAGAATGTAGAGATAGGTGATGACAACGTGATTATGCCTTATGCCAGTCTGATGAGCGGCACACGTATGGGAAATGGAAATACAGTTTATCAGGGAGCTGTTGTGGCAGCAGTTCCCCAGGATTTTGCCTTTACAGGTGAAGAAACACTGGCTATTATCGGCAATAACAATGTGATTCGTGAAAATGCCGTGATTATTCGCGGTACACATGCTTCACATGCTACAAAAGTGGGTGATGGCAACTTCATCATGAGTGGAGCCCGTCTTTCTCATGACGTGGAAGTGGGTAACCGTTGCATTATCGGTAACGGTTCACAGGTTTCGGGCAACTGTATCATCTATGACAATGCCATCCTTACTTCCAATGTGCTGATGCAGGGAAATACACGTCTGGGAAGCTTCTCAGTAGTGCAGGGCGGATGCCGTTTCATTAAGGACATTCCTCCATATATTGTAGCAGCCCATGAACCGATTGCATTCTATAGCATTAATACAAAGGTGCTGGAGCATACCGGTTTTTCTGAAACCATTATCAAACACATTGCACAGGCATACCGTATCCTTTATAAGGCAAATACTTCATTGCATGATGCATTGGGACGTATTCGTGAACAGATTCCTAACGGACCGGAAATTGAAAACATTATCCAGTTTGTGGAAACTTCAAAATTAGGAATTATTCATTGATGTAGATAATGGCAGGGCGAAGAAAGGAAAACGACCGTGAAGAGTTAAAGTTGCGTGTGGTGGAAACAGCCTCCAAATCTTTTATGACTTTGGGGATTAAGGCTGTCCACATGGACGATATAGCAAGTTCGCTTTCTATATCCAAGCGTACGCTTTATGAACTGTTTGGAGATAAAGAAGAACTTCTGCTGGAAGTTTTCCGTTTTTATCGTCATTGTATGAATGAGTATATGCAAGAGATTGCTTCCAGCGCGAATAATGTGCTGGAAGTAATCCTTACATTTTATGAGCGTAAGTTCAATGAGTTGTGTTCGGTAAACCCTCTGTTCTTTCGTGACTTGCGCAAATATTCCAAGGTGTTGGACTATATACATGATGACCGTCGCAGGGGAGATGCTGATGCACTGGCCTATTTTCAAAAAGGGGTAGAGCAAGGTATTTTTCGTAGTGACATCAATTTTCAGATTATTAATCAGGCCATGGCCATGCAGATGGACTTATTGATTTATTCAGACATTACAGACCATTATCCGCTGGCCGAAATCTATAGTGAAATCACTATTCTACACATGCGGGGGATTACCACGGAAAAAGGTTACCGCATGGTCGATGATTTCTTGAAGAATATTCGAGAGAAACATACCAGATAATTTTGTACTTAAACTCCTCTATCTTTGATTTCTCGAAGATAGGATGCGGTTCGGCAATACTTGCACTCAAAAGCAAGCTTTTGGTTTGGTATTGCACTCACCTTTCGCTATCTTTGCACCCGGTTTTAGAGGAAAGTTCATGAAAAATAAATTATTATACACTTTTCTGTTCACCCTTCTGGTGGTGGCAGGCTTGTTTGCCATGCATTTTTTGCCGTCTGTTTCTTTTCGTGGCGAACCTTTGAGAAGGGTTGATTTGCTTTCAGACATTCGTATAAAGAAGGAAATAGCAGAACCTATGGATTCTGATACCTTGGTGTTGCCGCCTCCTGTAAAGCCTGCTTTTGTGGATACCTGCAAGAGTGGAATGGTCTGCATTGAAGAATATGCTGATTCTGCAGGGCGTGGAATGGAGTATTTCTATGAAGCTTTGGGAAAGGTGTCTTCTTTGGACCGCCCGGTACGTATTGCCTATTTCGGAGATTCATTTATTGAGGCCGATATTCTGACCGGTGATTTGCGCGAAATGTTGCAGAAGCGTTTTGGCGGATGTGGGGTGGGATATGTGCCCATCACAACGAAAATAGCTGGTTTCCGTCCTACGGTACACCATTCGTTTGGTGGATGGGGCAGTCACTCCATTACAGATTCCACCTATTTTGACCGTTCCCGTCAGGACATTTCCAATCATTATTTTATTCCTTCTTCGGGAGCTTATGTCAGCCTGAAAGGTGAGAAACGCTTCTTGTCGCATATTGATACCTGCGAAGTGTCTACCTGTTATTTCCTGACTTCCGATTCTTTGCGGTTGGCTGCATCTGTCAATGGAGGAGAGGCACAGCCATTTTCTGTGGGTGGAAAAGAAGAGTTGCAGTCTGTGTCTGTGAACGGACGTATCGGATCTGTGCGCTGGAAAGTGGAGCAGCTGGATTCTACAGCTTTGTTCTATGCCGTGACGATGGATCCGCGTCAAGGTGTGGTAGTCGATAATTTCAGTACCCGTGGAAGCAGCGGACAGCAGTTGGGTAATATTCCGATGTCGATACTTCGTCAGTATAACCGTCTGCGTACATACGATTTGATTGTGTTGCAGTACGGGCTGAATGTAGCTTCAGACAAGGTAATGAACTATACCTATTACAAGGATGCGATGAAACCGATAGTGGAGCGTTTGAAGACGGCCTTTCCGGAGGCTTCTGTCCTGATTGTCGGGGTGGGAGATAGAGAAAACAAGGATGAAAACGGCGAATTGCGTACCATGCCGGGGGTGAAGCGCCTGATTCGTTACCAGCAGGCACTTGCGGCAGAAACGGGTGTGGCATTCTGGAATATGTTCGAAGCCATGGGAGGAGAAGGTAGTATGGTAGAGATGGTGAACCACAAGCCTCAGATGGCCAATTATGACTATACTCACATCAATTTCAGGGGAGGAAAGCACATTGCCGGACTTTTGTTTGAAACGTTGATGTACGGCAAGGAACAGTACGAAAAACGAAAAGCTTATGAAATGGAGTGAGATACGTTTTTGGAGGATATTCTTCGGATTCCTTTTGGGGGCATTGCCGCTTTTAGCGCAGGATGTGTTGCCGGAGAAGTCGCGTCCGGACCGTCATTCCGGTCATGTGTCCGACAGCGAGGCCATGCAGCAGCTGATGCGCTTTGTGGAAGTCAGCAATCCGATGCCTGCCGGCTTTAAGGGAACAACTGAGAATACGATTACAGACCCTACGCATGAACTGGAGCCTTTCTGGCAGAAGCTTTCCGTGCTCGACCGTCCGTTACGTATCGTGCACATCGGCGATTCTCATGTGCGGGGGCATGTGTATCCTTATATTGTACGGCGTCAGCTGGAAGACGATTTCGGACGGGAGGCCGTGCTCGATATGCAGGTGAGTTACCGTACTTCGGGACTGGCGCAGGAAACGGGGGCCGCAGGAATTGTGTATCACATAGTAGGAGTAAACGGAGCGACTTGTGCTTCTTTTGCTACACCTGAGAATATTCGTCAGATTATCGAACTGAATCCGGACCTGGTTATTCTTTCGTTCGGCACCAATGAAGCGCATGGTCGCCGTTATTTTTCGGCGGAGCACTTGGCACAGATGGATAATCTGTTAGAAGAATTGAAGAAAGGATGTCCGCAGGCGGTATATCTGCTGACCACTCCTCCCGGAGCGTATGTCCGCAATGGCCGACGGGGCGCAAGAGTAATCAATCCTCGTACGAAATTAGTGGTAAAGACAGAACTGGATTATGCGGCTTCGCGGAAACTCGCTATATGGGATATGTATCACGTGGTAGGAGGTGAACGTTATGCTTGTCTGAACTGGAGTAATGGAAACTATTTCCAGCGTGACAAGATTCATTTCACGCAGGAAGGATATATTTTGCAGGGACTATTATTACACGAAGCGATTATCAAATCATACAACAATTATGTGGAAACTCAACTGGACGGAACTTGGAATTGACTTGGACAGACTGAAAGAGGTATTGACATACGATGCGGCGCAGCCGATGATTTTCAGCAGCGGCTTCTTCCTGCTTCTTTTTCTCGGATTCAGCCTGGTGTATCTGCTTTTGCAGAAACGGACTACGGCACGCCTGCTGTTTGTCACCTTGTTTTCTTATTATTTCTATTATAAAAGCAGCGGAACCTATTTCTTCCTGCTGGGCATTGTCACGGTGTCCGACTTCCTGCTGGCGCGCAGGATGGAGATGACGGTGGAGCACTGGAAGCGGAAGATGCTGGTGGTGTGCAGCTTGTGTATCAACCTCGGGCTGCTATGTTATTTCAAGTACACCAATTTCTTTTACGAAATGCTGGCTCCGTTGTGGAACGGACGGTTCGAGCCGCTGGACATATTCCTTCCGGTAGGGATTTCTTTCTTTACCTTCCAGTCGCTGAGCTATACCATCGACGTGTACCGGCGTGATTTGAAACCCTTGTCCAGTCTGCTGGATTATGCTTTCTATGTGTCTTTCTTCCCGCAGCTGGTGGCAGGACCTATCGTGCGTGCCCGCGATTTCATTCCGCAAATCCGCCGGCCCTTGTCCGTCACGTCCGAGATGTTCGGTCAGGGCATCTTCTTTATCGTGAGCGGTTTGTTCAAGAAGGCGGTGATTTCGGACTACATCAGCGTGAACTTCGTGGAGCGTATTTTCGACAATCCGGGATTGTATTCCGGACTGGAAAACCTGTTTGGGATTTACGGATATGCCTTGCAGATATACTGTGACTTTTCGGGCTACAGTGACATGGCTATCGGACTTGCCCTGCTGCTGGGATTCCATTTCCCTCCCAACTTTGATTCGCCTTATAAGGCGGACAGTGTGACCGATTTCTGGCATCGCTGGCACATCTCCTTGTCTACCTGGTTGCGCGACTATCTGTATATTTCCCTGGGCGGTAACCGAAAGGGAAAAATCCGTACCTACATCAACCTGATACTGACCATGCTTTTAGGTGGTTTGTGGCACGGTGCTTCGTGGAACTTTGTGGTGTGGGGCGGATTGCACGGAGTGGCATTGGCCTTACATAAGTTTTTCCGTAACCTATTGGGTCGGCCCAAACAATATCGCAGCCGGGGAATACGTAAATTCTTTGCCGTGGTGCTGACCTTCCATTTTGTGTGTTTCTGTTGGATATTCTTCCGAAACTCCACGTTTGAGGCTTCGGTGACTATGATTCGCCAGATATTTACAGCCTTCCATCCGGAATTGCTGGAGCAGCTTTTGAAGGGCTACTGGAAAGTGTTTGCATTGATGGGAGTAGGCTTCTTGCTTCATTTCTGTCCCGACAGCTGGCAGAATGCGTGCAGCCGGGGCATGGTGCGTATGCCGCTCATAGCCCAGGCACTGATAATGATTGCGCTGATTTATCTGGTCATTCAGGTGAAAAGCAGCGATATTCAGCCGTTTATCTACTTCCAGTTCTGATGTGTGAGGTCGTATAGGCGTGTAAGAGTAAAACTATTTTAGTTTTCACTCCCTATTTTTTCAGGAAAAAATTAGGAGAAAAGACCGAATAATTGTATTTTTGTCACGCTTTCGAAATATCCTTTCTCAAAAAAGGACGTTGGAAAGTGTGCTTATTGATATTTGCGCCCGTAGTTCAATGGATAGAATAAAGGATTCCGGTTCCTTCGATTGGGGTTCGACTCCCCACGGGCGTACATAAAGCTTATTAGACTGAAAAAGAACGGTTTAATAAGCTTTTTTGTTTATAGATACCAGCCTTCAGACATCGCGATTTGTACTTTCGGAAAAAACGCTCCTACGTTTGTGCTAAAACGCCTTTGCGTTTGATATAAAACGTACTTGCGTTTCATGTAAAACGCACTTGTGTTTTAAGTAAAACGTACTTGCGTTTTGATTGAAGCGTCAAAGCGTTTTCCGGTAAATGCAAAGGCCTTTTCTGAGGGTGAAAAAAATCACTGTTTAAAGTTGACTGAGAGATGAAAAACTACATGTTTGAAATTTGTGCGAACTCTGCAGAGAGTTGCGTGGCTGCCCAGCAGGGAGGGGCTCATCGGGTAGAATTGTGTGCCGGTATGCCGGAAGGTGGAACTACCCCATCGTTGGGTGAGATTAAAGTGGCCCGTAAGTTGATTGACATCCGTCTGCATGTCATTATCCGTCCGCGTGGAGGAGATTTTCTGTACACACCTTCTGAACTGGAGATTATGGAAGAAGATATTCGGGCTGCCCGTCAGGCGGGAGCTGATGGGGTGGTGTTCGGTTGCCTTACACCGGAAGGCGAGCTGGACAAGCCGGCCATGCAGCGTCTGATGGAAGCTTCCAAAGGGCTTTCGGTTACTTTCCACCGTGCGTTTGATTATGTCAAGTCACCCCGTGAGGCACTTGAAGAACTGATAGGAATGGGCGTGAACCGTGTGCTGACTTCCGGTCAGATGCCTACGGCCATGGAAGGGGCACCCTTGCTGGCTGAACTGGTGAAGCAGGCGGGCGACCGCATTATCATCATGCCGGGCTGCGGAGTGAACGAACATAATATTGCGGAACTGGCCCGTGTGACGGGAGCCGGTGAGTTCCATTTTTCGGCACGTGAACAAAAAGAAAGCCGGATGCTTCTTCGCAATCCGGCTTTGTCGATGGGAGGTACGGATATGGATGAATATGCTCATCCGGTTACGACTCCCGAAAAGGTGCGTCGCACCATTGAGGCGCTTACAGTCCGTGGATAACATGGAGCAGTTGCTCGCCCATGCCGATGGTGTATCCGTGTGATTCGAAGACTACGCGGTTGAACGTATCGCCCAGGATGATCACCGGCAGGGTGGGTTTGCTGCCCAGCTTCATATTTTCAGCAATCATTTTCAGAATGCTTCCGTCTTTGTCTATACCGAACACTACGTTCGACGGAAGGTTAGGGAATTCCTTGCGGTCGAATTTCTTATAGGCCGCTTCGTCAGTGAAGAGCAGTACAATCGTACGTCCCCATTTCTCAAATTCCGCTTTCTTTACTTCGATGTCTTTCAGGGCATGATTGGTCGGTTCCTGACCTACGCCCAATACGCCGACAATGTAATATCCTCTTCCGGTAGTGTTGAGGACAGATACTTGTTCATCGGTGCCCGGACGGGTGTAGAGTGCTTCGGAATTGAAGCTGCCGATGACACGTACTTCTTCCGTATTGTTGCGCATGCAGAGAGGAGTCACTGTGGTCTTTCCTTTGTCGACAGAGAAGAATGAAACCTGGCTCAATACGCCTCCGTTGGCCATACGGCTACCCGTTACCATCATATAATAACCGGTCGACATGCTGCTTCCGTTTTTCAGCAGAGAAGCCCAGCTGGCATCTTCCGGATGGTTCTGCAACTGGAATGTGCCGTTGTCATACTTCGACAGGGTGAAGTGAGTGTAATATTTCGGATTGTCCAGTCGAGGAATAGCCTGGTAAGTAGCTTTCAATACACCTTCCGACAGACTTCCACCTTCTGAACTTTCAAAGTCCACCAATACCGGTTTTCCGTTGAGGCGGTAGCAGATGTTACCGTTTACTTCATCCTTCCAGGCGGGGATACCTAAGCTCTGTCTCTTATACACATCTGACGCTGCCGACGAAGCTAGAAGTGTAGATC
>ERZ1027072.252-NODE-252-length-15987-cov-6.184911_pt1 | contig 15987 bp, 12 predicted proteins | sample MGYA00519418_ERZ1027072 | MGnify/ENA primary metagenome ERZ1027072 (study PRJEB26926, sample SAMN06164764) | human gut metagenome | biome: ENVO:00009003; feature: ENVO:2100002; material: ENVO:00002003 | host: Homo sapiens | place: USA | collected 2012 ...
GAGATGTGTATAAGAGACAGGAGAAGGGCAGCATCCCCTTTTCCTTCTCCCAGACCTTGCTATTGAGGAACTGCTCAAAAGCGGCTTCGTCCATCTTCATCAGGTTCGGGCGGATGGTGATGGCAGCGTTCGGCTGATGGAAGCCCATGAGCTTCTCCGCGTCCTCGCCCCAGTCAGCCAGCAACCGCTCCACGAGCCATTCCGGGACGCTGTACCGAATGGACAGCGCCTTGACGGGCTCCGTTTCCATGTCCGGATACTTGATTTCGTTCTTCTGCCTCACGAGGTTGCGCAGGATGCCGTTGCACACGCCTGCCAGTCCCTCCATGCCCAGCTCCTTGCACAGCGCGACCGACGTGTTGCACGCTGCGCTTTCCGGGATGCGGTCTTCCAGCAGAATCTGGCACGCCCCCAGCCGCAGCACGTTGCGCAGCTTGATGTCCGTGTCGGGCTTCGCCATCAGCGAATTGAGCGCGTAGTCGAGCGTCAGCAGGTGCTCCAGCGTGTCGTACACCAGCCGCGCCGCCAGACGGCGGTCCACCAGCGGCAGCGTGCACTTGTTCAGCTTCTCGTCCAGCACGAGGGAGGCATACGCGTCGTTCTCCGTCACCGCGCGGATGACTTCGAGCGCGAGACGGCGCGCGGGCAGACCGTCGCTGCCCTCCACCTTCGGGGCAGCCGGTTTTGCCGGATAGGGACGGCGTTCCCCATTGCCGCCACCGTAGGGGCGCTTTTCTCCGGAACGGAATCCCGGTTTTCCACCAAAGGGCGGCTTTTTATCCCCATACGGGCGTTTTTCCCCACCAAAGCCCGATTTTGTCGGGCGTTTGTCGCCATCATTGTGCTTGTCCCCACGGAAGGCGCGCTTTTCGCCGTTATACGCGGGCTTGTCCCCACCGAAGGCGCGCTTTTCGCCGTTGTATGCGGGCTTATTTCCACCAAAGGAGCGTTTTTCGCCGTTATACGCAGGCTTGTCCCCACCAAAAGAGCGTTTTTCCCCACCAAACGCAGGTTTGCTGCCACCGAAGGAGCGTTTCTCTCCGCTGAACGGCTTCTTGCCGCCGAAATTTTTGCCGCCAGTACGGTTTCCGCTCATGCGATTGCCACCCGCGGGACGCTTCTGTCCGCCGTTGTTTGCGCGGAAATTGCCGCTGCCCTGTCGATTCTCGTCACTCATTTTCCGTATCCTCTTTCAACATTGTTCCAGCGGCCATTGCGTGACCGCGCAGATAATCCCGTGCATCCATCGGCTTCCCGCCGGGCACTTGCAGCTGGCGGACGCGCACAGCATTCTTCCCCGCCGCGACAATCAGCCCTTCCTTGCCATCCGCCGCAAGGACTTCGCCGGGCTGACCGCTCATGTCCACCACTTCGGCGCGCAGGAGCTTCCACGTTCCGCCGGGGGCAGCACTTGTGCAGCCGGGCCACGGGTTCAGGCCGTGAATCCGATGCACAATGTCCGCCGCGTCCTGCGTCCAGTCGATAACGCCCATGTCCTTTTCGAGCTTGGGGTCGTAGGTCATTTGGCTTTCATCCTGCGGAATGCGCTCAAGCGTCCCATTTTCGAGGGCTTTAAGCGTGTCAATCAGCAGCTTCGCGCCGATTTCGCTCAGGCGCGCCGTCAGTTCGCCGCACGTTTCGGCGGGGTCAATCGGCGTTTCAGCTTTGAGGAGCATATCGCCGTTGTCGATGCCGCGCGCGGTCATCATGGTGGTCACCCCGGTGGTCTTGTCGCCCTGCACCATTGCCCACGCAATCGGCGCAGAGCCGCGGTGCTTGGGCAGGAGCGACGCATGGACGTTAATCGTCCCCAGCGGCGGAATATCGAGGATTTTCTGCGAGAGAATCTGCCCGAACGCCGCCGTGACGCACAAATCGGGGTGAAGATTCAGCAGATCCTCATACCCATCCCGGCTGATACGCTCCGGCTGGAGGACAGGGATGCCCTGCGCTACGGCGTACTCCTTCACGGGGGACATGGCGAGCTTCTTGCCGCGCCCCTTGGGGCGGTCGGGCTGCGTGACCACGCCGACGACCGAATATCCGCCCTCCACCAAGGCTTTGAGGGACGGCACGGCAAAATCCGGCGTACCCATAAACACGATTCTCACTGGTTGTCGTCCTCCGGGATATGCCCTTCGATTTCCTCCGGCGTCAGTTCGCGATCCATCACGTCGATGTACAGCTTGCCGTCCAGGTGATCCAGCTCGTGGCAGACCGCGCGTGCGAACAGCCCCTCGACCGTCTTTTCGCAATGCACGCCGTCGCGGTTCTGGTACTGCACGGTGACTTTACGCGGGCGGGTAACGACCGCCTGCCGTCCCGGCAGCGACAGGCAGCCTTCGCGCCCGCACTGCTCGCCCTCGCGCATGGTGATGACGGGGTTGATGAGTTCCAGCAGCCCGTCCCCCTGATCGCCCACATCAATCACGACCACGCGGCGCAGCACCCCGACCTGCGGCGCCGCCAGCCCGACGCCCTCCGCCTTATACATCGTGTCCGCCATATCCTTCAGCAGGATTTTCAACCGCAAATCAAACTTCTCCTGCTTCCGGCACTCCTGCCGCAAGCAATCATCGCCAATCTTCACAATCTTCCGAATCGCCATAAATTACAATACTCCTTCCTATAAAAGGGGAACCGAGGGGCTTCGCCCCTTGACCCCACCAGAGGCTCTGCCTCTGGACTCCGCAAGGGACTTCGTCCCTTGACCCTTTCGCGCGATTGAGTTGGTCGCATCTGCATACTGCTTCCGCGTGTTTATCCACAGGATACCCACACAATTCACGCGATTTCGGGGAAATAAAACCACATTTACATCATGGTCGTGGGGTTGTACTCAAAGTACACCTCTGCGCCCTCCTGCTTCTCCCGCGCCAGCTCGCTCAATGCCGCGGCGAACTGCTCCGTCTCCGGATGCACCAGCAGCTTCATCAGCACATGCCAGCGCGTTTTTCCGCGCAAAACCGTGATGCTCGGCTGGTCAAGCCGCACCATCAGCGCCCGCTTCTTCCACTGCGGATGCGCTGCCAGCAGCTCCTCGCACCGCGCATGAAGCGCCGTCGCGACCTCTCGCGCCTTCTGCGGCGAATTGCTCTCCACCAGCAGGCGCGCCAGAATCGTGAACGGCGGATACAGCCCCGTCCGCCGGCGATCGAACTCCAGCTCAAAGAACGCGCGGTAGTCCTGCGCGGCAGCGGTCTGAATCACCTCATCCTCCGGCTTGTACGTCTGGATGATGACCTGCCCCGGCAGTGTGCCGCGTCCGGCGCGCCCGGCGACCTGCGTCAGCAGCTGGAATGTCCGCTCCCGCGCGCGGTAGTCGGGCAGATTCAGCGTCATATCCGCCGCAATCACGCCCACCAGCGTCACCTTCGGGAAATCCAACCCCTTGGCAATCATCTGCGTGCCGACGAGCAGCTTTGCGCGCCCGGAGCGGAACTCATCAAGCAGCTTTGCGTGACCATCCTTGCCGGAGGTCGTGTCAATATCCATGCGGATGACGTTTTCCTGTGGGAAGAGCTTCTTCAATTCTTCCTCGATTTTCTGCGTCCCCGCACCGAAATAGCGGATGTACTTGCTGCCGCATTTCGGGCAGGTGTTCGGCGGCAGCGCGGCGAATCCGCAGTAGTGGCAGTGGAGTTCCGCCTCGGTCTGCCCGCTGCCCGCGACGTGGTAAGTCATGGCGACATCGCAGTTCGGGCATTTGACGACATAACCGCAGCTTCGGCAGCTGACAAAGCTGTTGTACCCGCGCCGATTCATCAGCAGCATGGCCTGTTCGCCGCGTGCGACGCAGTTCTTGAGTGCCGCGACCAATTGCCCGGAAAATACGCTTCGGTTGCCGTTCTCCATCTCCTTGCGCATGTCCACCAGCGTGACCTGCGGCATCGGGCGGTTGCCGACGCGGGAGGGCATTTCAAGCAGCACATAATCCCCGCGCCGTGCCCTGGCGAAGGACAGGATGCTGGGCGTAGCGGAGGCAAGCAGAAGCGTCGCGTGCTCATTTTCGCATCGGCGGATGGCAACTTCGCGCGCGTCATATCGCGGATGACGGTCGGAGATGTACGTCGATTCGTGCTCCTCATCCACGACAATCAGCCCCAAATTTCCGCACGGCGCGAACACCGCTGACCGTGCGCCGATGACGACCCGCGCGTCGCCGCGCCGGATGCGCCGCCACTCATCAAAGCGCTCGCCCGCGCTGAGCCGCGAGTGCAGCACCGCCGCAACCGCCCCGAACCGCGCCCGAAACCACATGACCATTTGCGGCGTGAGGGCGATTTCCGGCACGAGAATCATGGCGGATTTCCCCTGCACGAGCGTCTGGCGCACGAGGCGGATGAACACCTCGGTTTTGCCGCTGCCCGTCACGCCGTGGAGCAGGTATTTCCCCTGTCCACTGCGCAAATCCGGCAGCATGACAGACAGCGCTTCCTCCTGCCCCGGCGTGAGGGGCGGGTCAGGGACGGCGGTGTCCGGCGTATTGCCGCCCGGTCGGCGCAGCACTTCTTCTTCCCGCAGGGCAATTAGTCCGGCTGCTTCTATCTGGCGCAGCGCTTGCAGCGGTTCGCGGACGAGCAGCTTCAATTCCTCCACCGGGTGCGTCCGCCCGTCGGATAAGACCGTCAGCAACAGACGCCGTTTCGGCGAGCGTTTCTCCGCCAGTGCCGCCGCTTCCAGCATTTCGCGTGGCTTCGCGGCCTGCGCGACCGTCTGCGTTTTCACCTGAATGCGTCCGCCGCGCATTTGGGCGGGCAGCATCAGCCGCAGCGTTTCCGCCAGCGGACAATGCACGTCGTCCGCCATCTGCTGGGCGAGCGTCAGCAGCGCGGGGCAGATAGCGGCGTAGTCCTCCAGCGGGCGGAGGATGTCGCGGAGCTTTTCCGGCGGCACATCCGTCTCCTGCGTCAGGGAGAGGACGACCCCCTCCTTGCGCATCCGCCCGAACGGAACTTCCACGCGCTGTCCGGCGGTGAGCGTCGTGCCGTCCGGAATGCGGTAGGTAAACGTGTGCGCAACATTCTCATGCACAATGTCCACAATTACCTGTGCGTACAGGACACTCACCCCTTTCTGCTCAATGCGCTAATACACCATTGTTTATTATACATCGGAATGCCGAAGGGGTCAAGGAAAAAAGGCATGTTTCTGCGATTTCCCAAAACGAAAAAAGCGGTCAGCGACCGCTTTTCAATGCGCAATGATTTCTCAAATTGCTAATTACTCCTCGCATTTTCCGTGAATCACATGGATGGCGACGATGACAACCCCCGCCAGCATTTCCGCAACGGACATCCCCATCAGCACACCCGAAAAGAATTCCTTGACATGGCTGCCGCCGACCAGCGCAGACAAGGCGTTGCTCGCGATGCCCAGCAGAATCAGCAGAACGCCGTAGAGAATATGCTGCTCGTAGACCGTCCGCTGCATCCGGCGCAGCAGGTCAAGCATCTGCGCGTCGTGCGTCAACTGCATTTCTTCCTTCTGCGGCGAATCCTTGCCGTTGAGCAGTTCCGGCAGGGTGATACCCAGCGCCGCGCAGAGCGCTTCCACCGCATCAGCATCGGGCAGACGTTTGCCCGTTTCCCAGCGCATCAAGGATTTCTGCGATACGCCAATTTTCTGCGCCAGCTGCTCCTGCGTCATCCCTTGCGCAGTGCGCTTGCCTGCGATATACTGACCAATTGCCGCCTGATTCATAAGCACACTTCCTTTGATAGCCGCACCCCTCTTGGAGTACTTTCCGTATCATAGCACGACTTTGTAACGAATGTCGGAAGTGTTTGTAAATATTTTGTGAACAATAATTGCGTCGAAACTGTTGCAAAAAGAACCTGTTCAAGCAGGAGAAAATGTGCTATAATAAGGCATAATCAACCATACTGGAGGTGTTTCTGCGTGGCACACAAGCCTGTATTGTATATTGTGATTCCCTGCTACAACGAAGAAAGCGTACTGCCGATTACCAGCGGCATGTTCCGCGACAAGGTGCGTCAGCTCGCAGACGCGGGGAAAATCAGCGACGAGAGCCGCATTCTGTTCGTCAACGACGGCAGCAAGGACAAGACGTGGGAGATTATCACGGCGCTGTCCGCGAAAGACCCGTGCTTCCAAGGCATTGCGCAGAGCCGCAACCGAGGGCACCAAAGGGCGGTCTGGGCAGGGCTGATGGAGGCAAAAGACCGCTGCGACATCACCATCAGCATCGACTGCGACGGGCAGGACGATATCAACGCCATGGACGCGATGGTGGATGCGTACCTTGACGGCTGCGAAATCGTCTACGGCGTGCGCTCCAAGCGTGATACCGACACGTTCTTCAAGCGCTTCACGGCGGAAGGCTTCTACAAGCTGCTCAGCGCAATGGGCGCGGAGGTTGTGTTTAATCATGCGGATTACCGCCTGATTTCCAGCCGTGCCCTGCAGGAATTGGCGAAATTCCGCGAAGTAAACCTGTATCTGCGCGGAATGGTTCCGCTGGTCGGGTTCAAGTCCACCAGCGTCTCTTACGAGCGCCACGAGCGCATTGCGGGCGAAAGCCACTATCCGCTGAAGAAGATGCTGGGGCTGGCGTTCGACGGCATCACAAGCCTATCGGTCAAACCGATTCGCATGGTGTTCTTCGCCGGGCTGTTTATCACGATTCTGTCATTCATCGGCATTATCTGGGCAGTGATTGCCGCGATTGCCGGGCATTCGGTGGCTGGCTGGGCGTCGCTGGCTTGTCTGGTATGCTTCGTTGGCGGGATGCAGTGCCTGTTTCTCGGTATCATCGGGGAATACATCGGCAAAATCTACTTGGAAGTCAAGCAGCGTCCGCGGTATATTATTTCGGAACGCACAGCGGAGATGGATGAGAAGAAGGAGTAACGGCACACCCACTAATCGCATTTTCGATAAAATCCAAGTAACATGGGTGTGCGTGCGAAGGAGTCCAGAGGGCGACCGCAAAGCCCTCTGGTCGCCTCCGCAGAGGCGAAACCCCTGCCGCGATAAAGAAGTACCAATAGTACCACTATAAAAGGAAAAAGGAGAACACAACACACATGCTCTACGAAGGCAAAATCTGGCTTGGAACGGGTGAACACCCCGTCTGCCTGCTGCCGCAGATGGCAAACCGCCATGGTCTCATTGCCGGGGCAACCGGTACGGGCAAAACCGTCTCCCTCAAGGTGCTGGCAGAGGGATTTTCGGACATGGGCGTGCCCGTGTTCCTCGCGGATATCAAGGGCGATCTCGCCGGGATGGTGCAGCCCGGTACACACAGCGACAATATCGCCAATCGCCTGACGCAGTGCGGCGTGCCGACGTTCGAGTACCGCACGTTCCCGACCGTGTTCTGGGACGTGTTCGGCAAAGAGGGACATCCCGTCCGCACAACCGTGAGCGAAATGGGGCCGACGCTGCTCGCGCGGCTGATGAACCTCAACGACACGCAGGCAGGCGTGCTGAGCATCCTCTTCCGCGTCGCGGATGACGAGAACATGCTCCTGCTCGACCTCAAGGACTTGAAGGCCATGCTTGCCTACGTCGGTGAGCACGCCAAGGAGTACACGCTCGATTACGGCAACGTGTCCATGGCATCTGTCGGTGCGATTCAGCGCGCCGTCGCCATGCTGGAGGACGAGGGCGGCAATGCGTTCTTCGGCGAACCCGCGCTGAACATCGCCGACTGGATGCAGCTTGATGAAAGCGGGCGCGGCGTTATCAACATCCTCGCGGCGGACGTGCTCTACCGCAAACCCCGGCTGTACTCGACCTTCCTGCTGTGGATGCTGTCGGAGCTGTACGAGCTGCTGCCCGAATGCGGCGATTTGGACAAGCCGCGCATGGTGTTCTTCTTCGACGAGGCGCACCTGCTCTTCGACGACTGCCCCAAGGCGCTGCTGGAAACGCTGGAGCAGGTCGTCCGGCTGATTCGCTCCAAGGGCGTCGGCGTGTATTTCGTCACCCAGAACCCCTGCGACATTCCCATGAGCATTCTGGGGCAGCTCGGCAACCGCGTTCAGCACGCCCTGCGCGCCTACACGCCGCTTGACCAGAAGGCCGTCCGCACCGCTGCGATGACCTTCCGCGCGAATCCCGCGTTCGACACGGCAGAAGCCATCACCACGCTCAAAACAGGCGAAGCGCTGGTTTCCTTCCTCGATGCGGACGGTGCGCCGAGCATCGTCGAGCGCGCGACCATCCTCCCCCCGCAGAGCGCCATGAACGCCATCGACGGCGATGTGCGGCAGGAGTGCATCGAATCCAGCCCCTTCCGCGGCGTTTACGACACGCCGGTTGACCGCGTTTCCGCCTACGAAATGCTGGCAAGCGCGTTCCAGAAGGAGCAGATGCCCGCGCCGGAAGCCGCCGCGCCGCAGATTTCGACCGCTGCGCCGACGGTCAGCCGCCCCGATGCTTTCCTTGTGTTCGACCCGCAGACAGGGCATTATGTGCAGCGCGAGGCTGCCCAGCCGATGGCTCAGGCACAGCCGATGGCTCAGGCACAGCCGATGGCTCAGGCACAGCCTGTTCAACAGCCTGCCGCACAGGGCAGCACGCCGCGTCCCGCGTGGATGGCGGCGGACGAACCCGCACGTCCGGCGTGGCAGAATCAGCAGGAGCAGCAGCCGATAGGTCAGGCGCAGCCTGTCCCGGTGCTGACTGTGCAGCAGCCGCAGGTACAGAACATGCTGGTGATGGTCTACGACCCTGCAAGCGGGCAGTATGTGCAGAAGATGATGCCGATGCAGCTTGACCCCGCGACGGGCAATTACGTCCCGGCTCAGGCGCAGCCCGCAGCAGCGCCGACAACAACGAAGGCGCAGGAGCGCGAGGCGGAAAAGCAACGCAAAGCGGCTGAAAAAGCCGAAAAGGATCGCCAGGCGGAAGAACGCCGGAAGCACGCGGATGAACTGCGCGAAGAACGTGCCGCGCGCGCCCGGAAGAACGACTCATTGCTGGGGCGCGTGCAGAATACGGCGATTAGCACCGCGACCCGCGAAGTGACGCGGCAGGTGACGCGCGGGATTCTGGGCGGAATCACGGGGCTGTTCGGAGGAAACAAGAAGTAATTATTGATATACGCAAAGCGGGTGCATGGAGTTTGAAGCTCCGCGCACCCGCCTTTTTATACTATTTCCAAATTCGCGGCGCAGGCAGAAGGCGCAGGCGAATGCAGGAAATAGTATTAGTCCACCGTAATCATAGTATCAGTCCACCGTAATCAGCCCCGGATACTGCGCCATCACTTCGTCCGCCTGATTCACGAACGTCGTTACTGCCGACGGCTGCGCCTCAAACGGCTTTCCTTCCACCAGCACCTCGACTTTCTTCACGCCCGGAAATTGGCTCGCCGTGAACACAATCGCCCGGAGCGCCTGGCTTGTCGCCGCGCTCGCGTCCTCCGCCGTCGCAAGGGATGCAAATTCTTTTGTGAAGTCAATTGTCGCGACACCGTTCTTCAGCGTCACCGACCGCAGACCACAGTCCTTCGGCAGCGGAATTTCCAGCCCGCTGTCCTTCTCCGGGCCTTTCGCCAGTTCCAGCATTGCCGTGGTCAGGTCAGCGGGGGAAAACACCGTCCGCGTAACAGGCACCATCAGCCGCCCGTCCGCCGACGGGAAATACAGCTGCACCCGCGACGCATTTGTCAGGTTCGCCGTCGTTTCCACGCTTTCCAGATTCACGCTGTCCGCCTTGAACACGCCGGATACGTCTGTCCCGTGCGTCAACTGCGAGCGCTTCTGACCGTCAAAGAGGAATGTCACTTCCTGTACGCTGTCGAACCCGCACAGCGCCGCCGCCGTCCCCTGCACCATCAGCAGCTCTTCTTCCGCGTTCTGGCAGCTCAGCGCCTCCTTGCTCAAGTCCACGCGCGCCTTGCCGCCAGAAATGTCCAAATCGAACGTCACGCCCTCTGGAATAACGTTCCGCAGCCCCATCCGCGCCGCCGCGAGGTCATTCTCGGATGACTTCACCATCAGGTTCAGCGTCGCCTTCGCCACGCCGTCCTGCAGCGGAATCTGCCGCGTGACCGGCACGAGATACCCCTCGCCATCCTCATACCAGCAGACGGTAGAGGTCATTTCGACATCCGGCGATGCGTCCGCGATGGTTTGGGTGCTGACATCGGGGGTAAAGTCGGTCTGCTGCATGGCGGTTTGGGTCTGCTGCCCGCCGCGGACGGCGAGGACGACCACCAGCGCCGCCGCGGAGACAATGAGCAGCCGTTCCATGGTGATGCGGCTGGGGAGATGAAGGGATTTGAGGGATGGAAGTTTCGGAAGTTTGGGAAGTTTCATGTTTGTCCGCCTCCTTGCCCGTTGATTCGGCTGATGGATGGTATGCGGGCGTGCGGCGGAAAAGAAGGGCGCGGGGAAAAGAAAAACGGGTGCAAGGAGCAAAACCTCTTGCACCCAGCTTGTGCGTTCACCCCAGTAAATGATGCTTTGCGGCTCTTTTCTGTGCAATTTCGTACACTTCTTCATCCGCACGCACGCCAATGACAATCACCAGCATAGCCGTTTCCGTGCGCTGAATCTGATAAACGACGCGTATTCCAGCGGCGCGCAGCTTGATTTTCAGCAGTCCAGCAAGGTTTTTTTCCGTTTTGATTGCCAAGCAGCTTTCCATAGCCATTTTCGTCCGCAGGCAGCGGATTTTGCTGTACCTTCTTAATTGCTTTCAGGACAAGATTTCTCTGACTGCCATCAAGCGCCTTGAAGTCATCCTCGGCTTCCGGAAGGTATTCAAGTTTCCAGTTCATTCAATTTCCACGCTTTCAAAATCCTTGAGGTCATCCTCAGTAACGCCAAGGCGACGGTTCATTTCTTCTTCGGAAATCAGTTTCGACGGGTCGTAGTGCGCCATGCGCTCCGATGCCACAGCCAGCAGACGCGCATCGTTCAATTCGTCCATCAGCCGTACATATTCCTCCGGCGAAAGCAGAACGCATTCTGCCGTGTTATTTTTCATGACAACTTTTGCACCAGTTTGCTTAACTTCCTCAAAGATTTTTCCTGCAAGTCCCCGATTGAACTGGGTAATCGGAACAGTGTTCTTGATTGCGCTCATAACAGAGGTCATCGTGGTCAACTCCTTTCTCACACGAATATTATATCATCAATCAGCAGAAATATCAACGGAAATATCAGCAAATTTATTGTTGTCGTAGCAGCTTCTCTCGTGAAACTGCCTTTGCTCAATGCAGAATAATTGTGTATACAAAACAGGTGCAGGGAGCATCCCCCCTGCACCCGTCCCTTTGCAATTTTCCCTTCAGCCCAATCAGCCGATATATTCCTTCCCGCCCATGTACATCCGCAGCGCTTCCGGAATGCGGACGCGGCCGTCGGCCTGCAGGTTGTTTTCGAGGAAGGCAATCAGCATACGCGGCGGCGCAACACAGGTGTTGTTCAGCGTATGCGCGAAGTATTTGCGGCCGTCGTCGCCCTTGACGCGAATCTTCAAGCGGCGCGCCTGCGCATCACCCAGATTCGAGCAGCTGCCGACCTCAAAGTACTTCTTCTGGCGCGGAGACCACGCTTCCACGTCCAGCGACTTCACCTTCAAGTCCGCAAGGTCGCCAGAGCAGCATTCCAGCGTGCGAACCGGGATGTCCATCGAGCGGAAGAAATCAACGGTGTTCTGCCACAGGCGGTTGAACCACATCGGGCTGTCCTCCGGCTTGCAGACGACGATCATCTCCTGCTTCTCGAACTGGTGGATGCGGTACACGCCGCGCTCCTCAATGCCATGCGCGCCAACTTCCTTGCGGAAGCAGGGGGAATAGCTGGTCAGCGTCTGCGGCAGCTGGCTTTCGTCCAGAATCGTGTCGATGAACTTGCCGATCATGGAGTGCTCGGACGTACCAATCAGATAGAGGTCTTCGCCCTCGATCTTGTACATCATGTTCTCCATCTCGGCGAAGCTCATCACGCCCGTCACCACGTCGCCATGAATCATGTACGGCGGAATGCAGTAGGTGAAGCCGCGGTCGATCATGAAGTCACGGCCATAGGACAGAATCGCGGAGTGCAGGCGGGCAATATCGCCCATGAGGTAATAGAAGCCGTTGCCGGAGGTCCTGCGGGCGCTGTCAAGGTCGATGCCGTGCAGGCGCTCCATGATATCCACATGATACGGGATCTCGAAATCCGGCACGACGGGTTCACCGAAGCGCTCGATTTCCACGTTCTGGCTGTCATCCTTGCCAATCGGCACAGACGGGTCAATGATGTTCGGAATGACGAGCATCCGCTTGCGGATTTCCGCCTGCAATTCGTCTTCCTTCGCCGCAAGGCCCTCCAGATCCGCCTTGTAAACGGCGACCTGTTCCTTCGCCTTTTCGGCCTCTTCCTTCTGACCCTTGCCCATCAGCATGCCGATCTGCTTGGACGCAACCTTAATTTGGTTGCGCAGGGTGTCCGCCTGCTGAATCGCGGCGCGGTACTCCTTGTCCATCTCGACGACTTCGTCGACCATGACGAGCTTTTCGTCCTGAAACTTCTTGCGAATGTTCTCCTTCACCAATTCGGGATTGGTACGGAGCAGATTGATGTCCAGCATCGGAAAAAATCCTCCTTTTTTGCTTGGCGGAAACCAAAAAGGCTTCCCATCCCGTAAAATTCCGGGACGAGAAGCTCGCGTTGCCACCCAGTTTGCCTGACGCACGTCAGACCACTCATGCTCGCTGTATCGGGCGAACCCGGCAGACTCCTCGTCTGCCCCCATTCAGGAGTGGAAGAAGCACCCGCGCCCTGCCGCCTCGCACCATCCGGCGGCTCTCTGGAAGGACAAAAGCTGCTTTTCTCCCGTCAAGCGGGGTCATTTGACAGGCTTATTATACGCCATTTTGCGCGCTGATGCAAGAGGGAATTTCAACTTTTGGGCGAAATGGTGCGCATCCGCAAAGTTGTTACAAAAAAATTAAATTTTCGTACATGACAACGTTTTCCCCTTTTGATTCGTCTGATATGTAGAACACCGTAGGAGGTACATTTCCCAATGAAACGCCTGATTTCGCTTTTGCTCTGCGCGCTGCTGATTGTTCCCGCTTTGGCGGAGGACGCGCCTGATTTCGAGCCAATTCCGTGGGATATCAAGGTTTCCCCCAACCTGCCGAACCCGGATTGTTACCTGCCCAATAACGGCGGCTACCATGATGATTCCATCGACATCCAGATTAACGTCACCTACTGGACGCAGGATTTGCAGCAGGTCGATGCTCCCGGCGAAGGCACAACGACCGTCATGTCCGCGCGCGTGAAGCTGACTGACGTGAGCCAATTCCGCACAGGCTTCGCGAACAAGTACCCGTCGAAGCAGGCGCGCCACGTCAACGACATGACGAAGCGCTTCAACGCCGTCATGGGCATCGACGGCGACTACTGCCTCTACCATGAGCAAGGCATCGTCGTCCGCAACGGTCAGACGCTGCGGATGCGCCCGCACAAGGGCCGCGACGAGCTGATTGTGGACGAAAATGGCGACTTCCACCTCATCACCTGCACCACACAGGCGAAGTGGGACGAGTACATTGCCGGCGGCGGCACCGTCCTGCACGCCTTCTGCTTCGGCCCCGCGCTGGTGGTGGACGGCGTTCCGCTCACAAACCTTGATGACGTAACCATCGACAACGGCAAAGCGAAGAAAGCCCAGCGGATGGTCATCGGGCAGATTGGCAAGCTGGAATACCTGATACTGACGAACGAGGGGCCGGAAAGCACCGCCCCGAAATCCGTCGGCTTCGACCTTGTGCAGATGGCAAACCTGTGCGTGCAGTTTGGGCTGGACAACGCCTACAACCTCGACGGCGGCTCATCGAGCACGATTGCGCTGAATAATCAGAAGATTAACTCGCCATCGAGCCACAAGAACCGCATGGTTGGGGATTGCATTTGGTTCGCGACGCTGGTGAAGGAAGAGACGTGGCGGGAGAAGGAGTTGGTACAGACGGTAGAAGTGGAGGAAAATAAGTGAACCTCGCGGTGCGCAGGCGATTGGCAGACCTGCGCACCTTGCTTTTGAGGCAAATTCACCGTCAAGGAAGCGGCAGGTGCAGAAAAATAGGGATGAGGTCAGGAAAAACGTCGAGACTGCAATGCGTTCTGCTTATAAATGCAAAATCTGCCCCAAAACACGAAAAAAGCCCTGCGAAATGCAAGGCTTATGGAGCTGATAACCAGATTTGAACTGGTGACCTCATCCTTACCAAGGATGCGCTCTACCAACTGAGCTATATCAGCATCCGTGTGCCGGCGAGTGAATCGCACTGACAACATTGATATAATAGCACACTTCTTCGGAAAATGCAAGAGGGAAAATGAAATTTTTTTCGGGAAATTTGCGAAAAATATCGTTTGCGGGAAAATCAGCAGATTTCAGCACGGAAAATCAGCGTTTTCGGAGGAAAAAATGCGTTCCAGCCTTGACAAAGTGAGCGTTTGCGCCTATCATTACATTTGTTAGATTCTCACTTTTTCAGGAGGAAATCACGATGGCTGATTTGACGATGGACAAACTGGTTGCGCTGTGCAAAAACCGCGGTCTGATTTTTGCCGGAAGCGAACTGTACGGCGGTTTGGCAAATACATGGGACTACGGCCCGCTGGGTGTGGAATTCAAGAACAATGTGAAAAAGGCGTGGTGGCAGAAATTTGTGCAGGAAAGCAAGTACAACGTGGGGCTTGACTGCGCAATTCTGATGAACCGCGAAGTGTGGGTGGCGTCGGGTCACGTCGGCGGCTTCAACGACCCGCTGATGGACTGCAAGGCGTGCAAGGCGCGCTACCGTGCAGACAAACTGATTGAGGACTTCACCGGCGGCGCGGAAACCGGCGACGGCTGGACGAACGCTGAGCTGGAGAAGTACATTGCCGAGCACGACATCGTCTGCCCGAAGTGCGGCAAGAAGGATTTCACCGGCATCCGCCAGTTCAACCTGATGTTCAAGACCCATGCGGGCGTGATGGAAACGCCGGAGAACGAGATTTATCTGCGCCCGGAAACCGCGCAGGGCATCTTCGTCAACTTCGCCAACGTCATGCGCTCCATGCGCAAGAAGCTCCCGGCGGGCATCGCGCAGATTGGCAAATCCTTCCGCAACGAAATCACCCCCGGCAACTTCATCTTCCGTGTCCGCGAATTTGAGCAGATGGAGCTGGAATTCTTCTGCAAGCCCGGCGAGGATTTGCAGTGGTTCGACTACTGGCGTTCGTTCTGCAAGCAGTGGCTGCTTTCGCTGGGCATCAAGGAGGACAGCCTGCGCCTGCGCGACCATGAGCCGGAGAAGCTGGCGTTCTACTCCAAGGCGACGACGGACTTCGAATTCCTGTTCCCGTTCGGCTGGGGTGAACTCTGGGGCATCGCCGACCGCACGGATTACGACCTGACGCAGCATCAAAACCATTCCGGCAAGTCGCTGGAATACCTCGACCCGGTGACGAACGAGCGCTACATCCCCTACTGCATCGAGCCGTCGCTGGGCGTTGACCGCATGGTGCTGGCGTTCCTGTGCAATGCTTACGAGGAGCAGGAGCTGGAGGGCGGTGACGTGCGCACGGTGCTGCACCTGCATCCGGCGCTGGCGCCCTACAAGGCTGCCGTCCTGCCGCTGCAAAAGAACAAGCTGGGCGCGCTGGCGAGCGAAATCCACGCGGATTTGGCGAAGTATTTCCCGGTGGATTACGACGAGACGGGTTCGATTGGCAAGCGCTATCGCCGTCAGGACGAAATCGGCACGCCGTTCACGATTTGCGTGGACTTTGACACCGAAGCGACGCAGTCGGTCACGGTTCGCGACCGCGACACCATGCTGCAGGAGCGTGTGGCGCTGAAGGATCTGCGGAGCTACATCGAGGAGCGGATGCGCTTCTAATTTCGCCCGTTTCCCTCATAAACACGCGGGCACTGTATGCAGCCGCATCCAACTCAATCGCGCGAAAGGGAGTCCAGAGGGTCGAAGACCCTTTGGCAGGGTCAAGGGGCAGCGCCCCT
>ERZ1027072.256-NODE-256-length-15840-cov-7.428825_pt1 | contig 15840 bp, 10 predicted proteins | sample MGYA00519418_ERZ1027072 | MGnify/ENA primary metagenome ERZ1027072 (study PRJEB26926, sample SAMN06164764) | human gut metagenome | biome: ENVO:00009003; feature: ENVO:2100002; material: ENVO:00002003 | host: Homo sapiens | place: USA | collected 2012 ...
TCTGGACTCCGCAAGGGGCATTGCCCCTTGACCCTTTTTGGGCTGCCCGGCTTGGGCGCGCTTCCCTGCTCCTTGGTTTATGCGGCTTTTAGGCGCGCGCCATCGCCCCGTCCAAAATCTCCAGCCCCTGTTCCTCCTGAAATTGATTCGTATACAGCTGATAATAATACCCCTGTTTCGCAATCAGCTGCTGATGCGTCCCATCTTCCGTAATCTTGCCATTCTGAATCACCAGAATCCGATCCGCCGAGCGAATCGTAGACAGTCGATGCGCAATGATGAAGCTCGTCCGCCCCGCCAGCACCTTCTGAATCGCGTGCTGAATCAGCTGTTCCGTCTCCGTATCAACCGAGGACGTGGCTTCGTCCAGCACGAAAATAGACGGGTTCGTCAGAATCGCGCGGGCAAAGGAAATCAACTGTTTCTGCCCGGTGGAGAGGCGGTTGCCGCCCTCGCCAACGTCCGCCTGATAGCCATCCTTCATGTTGCGGATGAAGGGTTCCGCGCCGACCATGCGGGCGGCTTCCGCCACTTCCTCGTCGGTGGCATCGGGGCGGCCGTAGCGGATGTTATCCGCAACCGTGCCTGAGAAAAGGTGCGGCGACTGCAGGACGTAGCCGAGGTTGGACTGAAGCCACAGCTGACTGCGCGTGCGGTAATCCGCGCCGTCGATGAGGATTTTGCCCTCCGTCGGCTCATAGAAGCGGCAGACGAGGTTGACGATGGTGGACTTGCCGCTGCCGGTTTCGCCGACAAGGGCAATGGTCTGCCCGTGCTGGATGTGCAGGTTGAAGTGCTCCAGCACCTTTTCGCCCTCTTTGTAGCGGAAGGTGACGTCCTCGAAGTCAATGTCGCCGATGAGCTTGGGCCAGTTTTCGGTCTTGGGGTGGAAGTTGTCGCCGAATTGCGCCACCACTTCGGGAGAATCCACAATGTCGGGTTCCGTTTCCAGCAGGCTGATGACGCGCTCCGCCGCCGCCTGTGCGGACTGCAGTTCCGCGAAGATGCGGGCAATATCGCGCACGGGCTGGAAGAAGCTGACGGTGTAGTTGATGAACATGGTCAGCGTGCCGACGGTCATGGCGACGCCGAAAACGTGCGTGCCGCCGATGACGCTGTTGCCGCCCTGCCAGAGCGCATACGCCGTCGCCAAAGACCCCAGCGACACGACGATGGGCAGAAAGAGGTTCGACAGCGTCGCCGCGCGGATGGACGCGGAACGCATGGAGGCGGAAACCGTCTCAAATTCCTGGATGTTCAGTTCTTCGCGCACAAGGGTTTTCGTCGTTTTTGCGCCGTTGATGCCCTCATTGAAGCCCGCGGTAATCTGGCTGTTGTTCTTGCGCACCTGACGATACGCCGCGAGAATCGCCTTCTGGAACTTCCAGCTGATGACGGCCAGCGGCGGCAGCACCAGCATGACAATCAGCCCCAGCCGCCAGTTGATGGTCAGCATCCGCACGGCGCAGGCAACCAGATACACCGCGCCCCAGCACAAGTCCACCAGCGACCAGCCGATGGTGTCCGCGAGGCGCTGCGTGTCGTTGGTCAGGCGGGACATGAGGTATCCTACGGGCATCCGGTCGTAGTAGGAGAAGGGCAGTTCCTGCAGTTTCTGGAAACCGAGCTTGCGAATCAGGTAGCACGTTCCGGTTTCGACAATGCCGCACTGCCGCAGAAAGCCGAAAATCGTCGCCACTTGCACCGCCGTCAGCAGCGCATACGCTACGACGAACCCAACCAGCCCGGCCGTGCTGTGGTTAGCAATGAACACGTCAATCGCGTAGGCATTCATGTTCGGCATAATCACGTCGATGATTGCAGAAACCGCCATGAAAAGCACAACCGCAATCAGGTTCTTGTGGTACGGCTTTGCAACCTTGATGAGCTTGCGCCACAGGGAGAGATCAAATCGTTTGGTATAATCCTGTTCCTGAAAGGACTGCATATCAGTTCACCCCTTCCGCCGCCTTGGCCTGCGTCAGTTCTTCCTCCAAGGCGTTCTGGATGCTGTTGATGCGCTGGTACAGGCCCGGCTGGCTGCACAGCTCAGCGTGCGTGCCCTGCTGCGTAATCTGCCCGTTTTCCAGCACGAGGATGAGGTCAGCCTGCGAGAGCGTCGTCACGCGGTGGCTGATGATGAGGGTGGTCACGTCCTTCTGCTCGTGGCGGAGGGCAGCGCGAATCTGTGCGTCCGTCTCGGTATCCACGGCGGAAAGGGAGTCGTCGAAGATGAGGATGTTGTTGTCCTTGAGCAGCGTGCGCGCAATGGCGATTCGCTGCTTCTGTCCGCCGGAGAGCGTCACGCCGCGTTCGCCCACGACCGTCTCCCAGCCCTTATCCGCCTTGGCAATAAAGGCGGATGCGCTGGCGATATCCGCCGCGTGTTCAATGCGTTCCGCCTCCTGCTCCGGCGCGGTGATGCCCACGTTCTCCCGGATGGACTTGGAGTACAGGAACGACTCTTGCAGAATCAGACCGACGTGTGCGCGCAGATATTTGCGGTCAATCTGCTGAATATCCACGCCGCCAATGGTGATTTTGCCGCTCGTGGGCGTATACAGCCGCTGCAGCAGGTACATCATGGTGGATTTGCCGCTGCCTGTGCCGCCCAGCACTGCCGCCGTCTTGCCCGCGGGGATGGTGAAGGACACGTCGCGCAGCACCGGCACGTTGTCATCCGGATAAGCGAAGGACACATGGTCAAACACAATATCGCCGTGCAGGTCGGGCTTCAGGGCGTTCGGCTCATCCGGCTCGGCTTCCTCGTGCAGAATCGCCTGCACGCGCTTCATAGATACCATTGCTTTGCCCGCGTCGGACAGGGTGCGGCCCAGCTGACGAATCGGGAAGAGCAGCATCCCCAGCGTGGAGGTGAAAACAATCAGCGTACCGACGGTAATCCAGCCGTTGCAGGCGTAGATGATGCAGACCACCAGCGTCAACAGTGTCTGCGTCATGCTGATGGCGTCGCCGCCGCCCCAGTAGATGGCAAGCAGTTCATTCAGGCGGAGGTTCTTCTTGCGCAAATCGTTGTTCACGCGGTCAAACTTCTCCACCTCGCGCTCCTGCTGTCCGAAGGCGCGCACGACGCGGACGCCGGAAAGGTTCTCCTGCAAAACGGCGTTCAGCACACCGTCCGCTTCGTCCGCCACTTCGAAGGACTTATGCACCATTTTGAAGAACCACGTCGCGAAGCAGAACAAAGGCGGCACAAGAATCAGGCTGTAGAGCGTAATCGGCACGGAGCGCGGCAACAGGATGCTCATGGCGATAATGACCATCAGCACCGTGTTGACAACTTCCATCACCTGAACCGCCAGAAAGCGGCGAATCGTATCCACGTCAGATGTGCAGCGCTGAATCAGCTCGCCTGCCTGCGCTTTAACGTGGTACGCAAACGGCAGGTGCTGCAAATGGCGATAGAGGTCATTGCGCAGTTTTCGGGCGATATTTTCACTCGCAATCGCGGAGGAACGTCCCTTAATGAACGTGAACACGCCGTTGACGACGTTCATCAGGATGAGCGCCAGCGCGGGAATCCACAGATTTTGGCGGAGGAAATCGCGTCCGCCGAGGGCGTTAATCGGGTTCATGAGGAAATCCGGCATTGTGAACGGCTCGCTGCCCAGTATGCTGTCCACGATTTCGGAGAGCAGCAGCGGCGTTAAAAAGCCGATGATGACCATCATGATGGTTGCAATGAGCGCCCAGAGGAAATGCGTCCAGTTCTGCCCGATGAGGGAGAGCATTGCGCCGAACGGGGTCTGTTTCTTCTTTTGTTTCGTTGTGGTGCGCTGCGTAGGAAATCACTCCTTTCAAGAGAGACAAAGTGGTTGATGACTCATAACTGCCCATTGTATGCTTTTTCCGAAAAAGGTACGAAAAAAGCACCATCCGTCTGAATGCAAACGGCTGGTGCTGCACACAAAACGCATGGTAACAGGAAAAGAGCGTGGAATTTTCCTATTACGGGCGCATATGGGCAGAAAGAGCCGTCGCAGTCAGTCCATTGGCACGGGATACAAGGGTTAGAATCATCATGGTCATTGCGAGGGCCTCCTTTCTGCATAATTTTGATTTTGTTGTGCTTCTCGCAAGCACGCAAGAAACAGTGTAGTCGAAAGTCAAGGTTTTGTCAAGGGGCAAATGGCGTTTTTTTCAAATATTCATCCCATCTTGCGCAGGATTCCCGTTTTCCCAGTCCCAAACCGCCTTTTCAATCAAGTCGGCAGCATTGGCGCAGCCGTGTTCATTGCGCAGGGCCTCCCCGATGCACGCCGCGTTGCGCGTGTATTCCGGGTTGCTGATGAGTGCGCGCAGCCCCTCCGCCAGATTCTCTGCCGTCAGCTTATCGCGCGGAATCGCTTTCGGCCCGCACCCGGCAGCGTACACCCGCTCCGCCCAGAACGGCTGATCGCCGCCGAACGGCACAACGAGCGTCGGCAGCGCATGGCGCAGGCTGGTTGCGGTCGTCCCCGCGCCGCCGTGATGCACCGCCCCTGCCATATGCGGGAACAGCCAGTCATGCGGCACACTTTTCACATAGAAGATGTTCGTATCTTTTGTCTTTGCTTCCTGCTGACCCCAGCCCAGTGCCACCACCGCCCGCACGCCGGACAATTTCACCGCCTGCCGGATGATTTCCGCCAGTTCACCCATGTCGCCCGACACCATCGACCCAAAGCCGATGTACACCGGCTCGTCGCCCGCGCGCAGGAACTCCGCCAGCGCCGGGTCAGGCGTGTAGTCCACCGGGCGCTCATCCCACCAGAAGCCGGACATGTGGATGTTGTCCGCCCAATCCTCCGGGCGCGGCACAAGCGTCGGGCTCATGGCGTAAATCACGGGCACTTGCTTGCCCTTCACGTCATAATCCGGGCGCAAGCGAACGCGGCGCTTTGCCATGTCGTTCTCCTTGCGCCAATCCGAGAGGTAGCGGTGCTCCAGCGCCGAAATCAGCAGATACCCGATGCGGTAGCTCAGCACGTTCCACCACTTGCCGAGCTTGCGGAACGGCGCGGATGAAATTGGCATATCCTTGCACGGATCCATCGGGAAATACTGCGTTTGGATGCACGGAATATCGTACTTCTCCGCAATCGAATAGAACATCGTCCCGAAGAATGTGCAGACGATGGCTTCCGCGCCCTCCGCGCAGTGCAGCAAATCATCCAGCAGCATCGGCGCAATATCGCGGATGCCCTTCTCAAACTCCTTCAAGTACCGCACGCCCACCGCGTCCGGCTGGAGCAGCCGCCCCATCATATCCACCACGTCGCCGGAAATGGGATAGAAGGACATTCCCGCTTCCTCAATCATGCCCTGAAACGGCGCAAACGCCGCAATCGTCACCTCATGCCCCCGCTCGTGAAGCTCCCGTCCCAGCAGCATGTACGGCCGCACGTCGCCCGTCGAGCCGAGCGTTATCATTGTGATTTTCATCATTACCTCCAATGATTTCGAGATAAGTTAAAGGTATACAAACTAAAAAACTAACAATAAAATTCAAGTATGGAGGTGTGCGCTGCGAAGGGGGGCAAGGGGGGCGACCGCAGACTTCGTCTGTTTCCATTGCCCCCTTGTCGCCTCCGCAGAGGCGAAACCCCTGCAACAATAAAATTCAAGTATGTAGAAGAAACCAAAAGCGCCATCAAGCGCGCTTGCTTCCCGTCGCACACGGGTCATACCACCCCGCAGGAACTTTCACCCGGAAGCCCTCGAATGCGTTTTCCGCATCCGCCTTCACCACGCAGTGCGGCGTATACACATGCCGCATCCCATCCTGCATCCGTGCCATGCACCACTGCACCAAATCAACTGCCAACGATTCACCCTCCGCCAGCGGCACAAATGCATCCCGCCGCACCAAAAAGCACATTGGCGAAACCGCAGTGACATTGTAGCTGGTTCGGTTCATGCCGTGCCATCCACCCGCCGACACCGGCAAGCCGCGATTCCGCGACTGCACTGTGCCGTCCGGCAGAATGTCGTATCCGGCATGAAGCACCCGATTGCGCGCATCCGCCACCAGCGGCATCACCGCGCACACATCCGGGCGCTGGGCGTACATCATCATCTCCCGCAGACCGTCCGCATCAGGCTCCGCCGTGTCTCCCCACAGGAACAGCAGCATGTCCGCCGACGCATCCGCCGCCAAGCGGTTCACATCCGCCGCGGACGCATCCCGCGCCAGCCGCAGTGCCGCAACGGTAAAATCCCCCACGTCGTACCGCAGCCGCAGCACGCCGTCCTCCACCCTGCACGTTCCCGGAAACCCGGTGCGTCGCATACTCTCTTCCACCGCCCGCGCCGCCGCGTCCAGGCAAACCGCCAATTTCGTGTGGCTCATCGACCCCCGCAGCGTCCGCCAGTGGTACAGCACGCGCGGAATGTGGATGACGCCGTCCGCCCGTTCGCACGCGCGGAGCAGCAAATCGTGATCCTGCGACCCGTCGAACGCCGGTCGTAATCCGCCGATAGCATCCAGCAGCGTCCGCCGAATCACCGACAAATGGCAGATATAGTTGCCGGAACGCAGGTTGTCCGGGCAGAAATCCGGCTTGCGGTGCGCATCAACGTGAATCGCGCCGTGGGCGGTCAGCTTATCCTCATCGGTGTAGAGCACGTCTGGATGGTGCGCGTCGATGGCTTCCGCAATCCGCCAGAGCGCATCCGGCGCAAGCACATCGTCGTGGTCGCACAGGGCGATATACTCCCCTGACGCCATTTTAATCGCGCGGTTCGTGTTGCCGGATATGCCCGCGTTTTCCACCCCGTACGCGACGTGGAATCGGCTGTCCCGCGCGGCAATTGCCTCCAGCGCCTTTCGCGTCTCGGCGGACGTGCTGCCGCCATCGTACAGGCAGACCTCCCACACGCCGTGCGTCTGGGCAAGCAGCGAATCCGCCAGCGCGCGGAGGAATTTCGGGCGCGTGTTGAACACGGGGACGACGACGCTGATGCGCACGTTCGGGAAGGGGTGCGCGCGCTGTACCGCCAGTTCGCGCTTGGATGCTTTCTCCCGCCGGAATCGCCATTCGTCCCGCAGCAGCACCCGTGCCGCCAGCATTTCACCCGCGCGGTGCAGCGTGTACCCCGCGCCATGCATCCGCACATACGCCCGAACCCGTTCCGCCCACTGCACGCGCGTCCCTCCCGCCGACTTTCCTGCCCTCATCATACCATGCGCCGCGGGTTTTGTAAAGCACCGGGCGATTTTCTGCCAATTCGGCACATTTTTCGCAAAACCGCTTGACAAACGCCCGAAAAAGTGCTAAAATAATTTTCGTTCCGGCAATCCCGGACGAACCGCATAGGGGCATGGTGTAATGGTAACACGTGGGTCTCCAAAACCTTTGTTGAGGGTTCGAGTCCTTCTGCCCCTGCCAGAAAGCATCTGATGATTCAGGTGCTTTTTTGTTGTGTGAAGCCCCGCTACCTTTTGGGTAGCGGGGCTTCGGTATCATTTGCCCAATATCTCCATTGAATACTTGAAACTTCTGTAACACTTCAGACACATATTTGTCCGCTGAATGCTTTTGCAGTTTTCGTATGCAGAGTTGCCATATTCACTTGCTCGATACGAATACGTTTTTCCACATACACGGCAAGTTCTTGAATACACTTTATCTTCATTGGAATCATCACAACCCGTAGCAGCAAACAGCAGCATAACCATGCTAAGAATCAAGCAGATAGTCCGCAGCAACGTTCCATTTGTCTGCTGTGCGCTTTTCGTTTTCATGTCCATTTCTACTCCTCCTGATGTTTTTTCAATTCTGTTAGCCTGCGAATCAGTTCCTCCAACACCTCCCTATTTCCGTCGTCCGCCACAATCTCTCGCAGCTTTTTGCCGCCGAAATCGTATTCTTCCATCCACGCATTGATTTCTGAACTTTCAATCAGATTCTCTGCAGACAGCCTTAATAGCCCCCGTTCCAGCGTCTCTTGGAACTTCGACTCAAATGCGTCTGCACTAAACGGACAATTATCCCCCCTTCTGAATGCAGTTTCCAATTTGATAGCGTAAACATGGCATGGGTACATAGGCTCCCTCCTTTCATTGATACTTCTATTTTACCCTCCCCTCAAAAAAAGTCAAGTGTTTTCTTGAAGAATTATATATTTCTGACATTTCTGACAAAAGCATGGCAAATTGTTGTGTATCTTCACAAGGACTTTCGTGTCGGCGTGTAACCGCATTTCAGAAAATCGGTTTTTTCTGAAATCAGCTGCCTCAAATCCCCCCTCCAAATTTCAAATTCGCACAGAAAACGCGCCCGCCAACCTTCCGACGAGCGCGTTTATACTATTTGGGGCTCTACTCCTGAATTCAGTACACGACTTGCTGGACACCACAGTTATCACATTTACGGCAACACCGCACAAATGAGGCGGTCAGCCGCCGAGTTGTGCGGTGTTGCTTTAAATTACTTCTTATTCTTCTGCTCCACCATCGCCTTGACCTTCAGCGGCAGACCGAGCAGGTTGATGAAGCCCGCGGAATCCTTGTGGCTGTACAGGTCGTGGCTGTCGCCGAAGGTGGCGATTTCCTCCATGTACAGGCTGTTCGGCGACTTCACGCCCGCATTGATGCAGTTGCCCTTGTACAGCTTCAGCTTCACCGTGCCGTTGACCGCCTGCTGTGTGCTGTCCACAAACGCGGAGAGCGCCTCGCGCAGGGGCGTGTACCACATGCCGTCGTACACCAGCTCCGCGAACTTGCTCGCGACCAGCTCCTTGTAGTGGCTCGTCGCGCGGTCAAGCGTGATGGATTCGAGGATGCCGTGCGCGGCGTAGAGCATCGTTCCGCCGGGGGTTTCGTACACGCCGCGGGACTTCATGCCCACCAGACGGTTCTCCACCAAATCCGCGCAGCCAACGCCGTTGCGACCCGCGATTTCGTTCGCCTTCGTCAGCAAATCCACCGCGTCCAGCTTTTCGCCGTTGATGGCGACCGGCACGCCCTGCTCGAAGTCCACCGTGACGTATTCGGGCTGATCAGGCGCTTTTTCGGGCGTGACCATCGTCAGCAGCAGGTCTTCCGGCGGCTCGTTCCACGGATCTTCCAAATCCGCGCCCTCGTGGCTGATGTGCCAGATGTTGCGATCCATCGAATACGGGCGATCCTTCTTGACCGGGACGGGGATGCCGCGCTTTTCGGCGTAGTCAATTTCCTCCTCGCGGGTCTTGATGTCCCAGATGCGCCACGGCGCGATAATCTGCATATTCGGGTCGAACGCCTTGATGGTCAGCTCGAAGCGGACTTGGTCGTTGCCCTTGCCGGTGCAGCCGTGGCAGATGGCAGTGCAGTTCTCCTTGTGGGCGATTTCGACGAGGCGCTTGGCAATCAGCGGCCGTGCGAAGGACGTGCCCAGCAGATACTTGCCCTCGTAGACCGCGCCCGCCTTGAGCGTCGGCCAAATGAAGTCCTCGACGAACTCCTTGCGCAGATCTTCGATGTACAGCTTTTCAGCGCCGCACTTTTTCGCCTTCTCGTGGAGGGGCTCCAGCTCTTCGCCCTGCCCGACGTCGCCCGCAACGCAGACCACGTCGCAGTCATAATTTTCCTTCAGCCACGGCACGATAATCGAGGTATCCAGACCACCGGAATAAGCCAGCAATACGCGCATCTTCGCCATAACAATCGACTCCTTTATCTTCATCCTGATTTTCATCATTTTTGTGTCCGTCTGCCGGACAAGATGGATTATACACCAAAATGAATAAAAATGCAATAGGTCTGCATAAATTTTCTCGGTTTTTTTTCGGGGGATGATGCAAGGTCTTCCACACGCCCCGCGCAGATTGCAACCGCTTTGAAGGATACGGGCGTGAAATGGCTGATCTTTGCCTCCACACGCCCCGTGCAGATTGCAACCCATCCGGCTGGGTTGAGAAAAAGATGGCTTGCCTTTGCCTCCACACGCCCCGTGCAGATTGCAACGACGCAGCAGTGATGCAAGCGTCTTTTTTGTTGCTTTGCCTCCACACGCCCCGTGCAGATTGCAACCTAAGGGGGGGAAGGGTAATGCTTGTGATTCCTCTTTGCCTCCACACGCCCCGTGCAGATTGCAACATTTCGTAGGCTGCTCCTATGATTCCCAAGGATTCTTTGCCTCCACACGCCCCGTGCAGATTGCAACCACTGGCGGAGGCGCATGCGCGCTGGCTCCGCGCCTTTGCCTCCACACGCCCCGTGCAGATTGCAACAACACCGTCGAGTGGTGGGAAGCCTGCTGCAAGCTTTGCCTCCACACGCCCCGTGCAGATTGCAACTGAGCGAGGGCGCATATGTAAGTAACGCCGCGCTCTTTGCCTCCACACGCCCCGTGCAGATTGCAACGCGATTCGGGCGGCGGTGTGCTTAGCGGATTTTTCTTTGCCTCCACACGCCCCGTGCAGATTGCAACCAACTGCCTCCGTCATCGGATGTGCTTCACGGGCTTTGCCTCCACACGCCCCGTGCAGATTGCAACCTCAATCTGTGTTTTTGTACGTCTCATGTATATACTTTGCCTCCACACGCCCCGTGCAGATTGCAACCTGGAAGCCACGAAGGACGCTCAGGGCGACTTTGCGCCTTTGCCTCCACACGCCCCGTGCAGATTGCAACGAACGGCATTGTTATATCATCAAGGTGTCGTCTCACTTTGCCTCCACACGCCCCGTGCAGATTGCAACACGTGCAAAACAACATATACGAGAGACAAAAAACTTTGCCTCCACACGCCCCGTGCAGATTGCAACCGAGAATCTCCTGCACACGGTGCGGGACTACATTCTTTGCCTCCACACGCCCCGTGCAGATTGCAACCTATGCAGTAAGTTATCCACCCTTCGGAGTGGTACTTTGCCTCCACACGCCCCGTGCAGATTGCAACGGCAGAAATGCACAGAATTGCAATATACACTTTTTTCGAACGTGTGTTGAGTCGGTAGATAGCTTTTCAGTATTGAACAAATCAATGCTGCGCTGACTATTTTCCCGAAACTCTTCTGCTGTCAAGGCAACCTTTGTTGCCATTAGCGACAGCCCCGGACGGACAATCGACCGGTTTTGTTGGTGCGAACCGCACCGGATTTTCATGTTAACTGATGCTTCGCCTGATGCCCATGCTGGCAATCGTTTTGGGCAGCGCGGAAAGGCGTTGAATCGTCTCCCGATGGTATTCCACAAATTTCGGATAGTCCCGTTGGAGTGCTTCGCGGTCAAAGACCCGATAAAGCTCGTTTCCGAATGTTTCCTGCAATTTCTTCCTATTATATTCCGGCAAATCTCTTCTGCAATGCTGAAGCAGGAACGCCGAGTACAAATCGCGCTGTATGCGTTCGCCGTCCGGCATAATGTTCCAGCGTTCTTTCAACTCCTTTGCCTTGCATTCGTCTGTCTGATGATTATACTGGCTTGCTTTTACCGCCGTATCTACCTTTTTGACTCCTTCCAGATTCAGTGATTTACATTTCTGATCCAGCAGGGCAATCAGCATCGACGGTGCTTTATTCGCAATGGACTTCCCGAAGCGCTTTTTGCGTTTATAGCGCCCCGTCTTTTCGGAAATTTCTGTTTTCTTCGCTTTACGGGTTAATGCACGGTAGTCCATATCTTCCACAAAGAAGCAATCTCCCAGCGTCAGCAGGTAATTCGCCAATTCGTTATGCTGCTGTTTTCGGATATCCGCCTGATGATGCTGAATCATAGCATACTGGTGCTGAATCCGCTTATATCGCTTGGAATTGTTCCACGTCAGTTTCACCCCTTGCTTAATGCTACCATCCGGCTTATAGTTTTCCGGATTCGTCGCCCGTCGGCTTCTGTCCAGTTTCCTTTGAAGCAGCATTTTTTCCTGCTCAATATTCTGAACACGGTCAGCCAATTCTATCAAATCTACTTTGCTATCTGCCGAATACGCCAGCGTTCGCGTGCCAATGTCGATGCCGACGACACCATGCCCAACGGGATGCTTCGGTGCACCGCTTATCGAATCACGCTTCACCGCCGGTTTTCCTTCCAAAGCAAGCTGTGCGTACCAATGCGTCTTCGTTTTGCCGTCTTTGCGTAGAATACGGACATATTTCACGCGCTTGCTGAGCATTTCTGTTTCATACTCGTTGTTGGGTGACAGTTGCAGCGGAAGTTTCAGCCCTTTCCATTCGACGTAACTACCGCGAAAAATTATTTCGATGCCACCACTCTTTCCCGCCTGTGAATAACCTCTCAGCGAGGATAATTCTCCCTTTTTCTTAAAATGCACCATCTTTCCATCTTTTGAAAGCAGCACTTTTTCAAACGCCGTCCAAGCTTGTGACGCAATTCCATGAACTGCCACACTTGAAGCAATGTTATCCTTGAAATGCGGATAATAATATTTCATATCCGCCTTAAAGTGGTTTTCGCTAAGTCCATTTTGATCCAGCAATTGTCGTTTCTTTTTCCAAAGTTCTTTTGTTTCTTCTTGCTTCGCGTTTTCCAGCTTCTGTTCAATTTCTTGATATTGCTGCGTTCTTTCGAGTTTGCGCAGTTTCTTCAACTCCGCATGAACTATCGTATTATAGATTTGTCTACCAATTTCAAAGCGTTTTTCAAGGCGGTCGGACTGCCACTTTTCCAATTTAAGCGGCAACGTGAGGCAACAAGTATCTGTGCTACTCCTTTTCACGCGCTTCCCTCCCCTTCCTTTGCTTTTCCACCCCATTATACCGCATCTTCTCCTCATTTTCAAGCAAGAACAGCAAATTCGACATCCATTCGTTGTTTTTTTGTTGTACAGCGCTTTTTGTATTTGCCTCCTTCGTCCATTTATCCGCCATTCCATTCATCCCGTTCCGAAAACGTATTAAATTGTGAAAAAAATATCGTTAAAATCGTGTCAGCCACTTGACAAGAGCTTAACAATCTGCTACACTGTTCTCGTCACCCGGACAAACACCGACATTCCCCGTTCGCGGGCGCATCCCCGCAGGACGGATGAAGCATAAGGAGAGAGTATCATGGCGAAAGAGTATCCGATCGTCGATAACGTGGAGAGCTTCGAGGCGGCCCTCGCCCGCGTCCGCGCGGCACAGAAGGTCTATGCGACCTACACGCAGGAGCAGGTGGACAAGATTTTCAAGGCAGCTGCCCTCGCCGCGAACAACATGCGCATCCCGCTGGCGAAGATGGCGGTGGAAGAAACCGGCATGGGCTTGGTGGAAGATAAGGTCATCAAGAACCACTACGCCGCTGAATACATCTACAACGCCTACAAGGACACGCAGACCGTCGGCGTGCTGGAGCGCGACGAAGCATTCGGCATGATGAAGGTTGCAGAACCTATCGGCGTTGTCGCGGCGGTCATCCCGACCACCAACCCCACGTCTACCGCCATTTTCAAGACGCTGATTTGCCTCAAGACCCGCAACGGCATCATCATCTCTCCCCATCCGCGCGCGAAGAAGTCCACCATCGCCGCCGCGAAGGTTGTGCTGGAAGCCGCTGTGGCTGCCGGCGCGCCCGAAGACATTATCTCGTGGGTCGATGTTCCCTCGCTGGAGCTGACCAACATGGCGATGAAGGAAGCTGACATCATCCTTGCCACCGGCGGCCCCGGCATGGTCAAGGCGGCGTATTCCTCCGGCAAGCCTGCCCTGGGCGTCGGCGCTGGCAACACGCCCGCGATTATCGACGAATCTGCTGACGTGAAGGTGGCCGTCAACTCCATCCTGCACTCCAAGACGTTCGACAACGGCATGATCTGCGCGTCCGAGCAGTCCACCATCGTACTGGACAGCATCTACGACGCGGTGAAGGCGGAGTTCGCCAAGCGCGGCGCGTACTTCCTCGAAGGCGAAGAACTGGACAAGGTGCGCAAGACCATCATCATCAACGGCGCGCTGAATGCCAAGATCGTCGGTCAGAAGGCGCACACCATTGCCAAGCTCGCGGGCGTGGACGTGCCGGAAACCGCCAAGGTGCTGATTGGTGAAGTCGAATCCGTGGATATTTCTGAAGAGTTCGCGCATGAGAAGCTTTCTCCCGTGCTGGCGATGTACCGCGCCAAGGACATCGACGATGCGTTCGACAAGGCGGAACACCTGATTGCTGACGGCGGCTACGGCCACACCTCTTCTATCTACCTGAACGCCGTCACCCGCAAGGATTTGATTGACCGCTTCGCCGCGCGCATGAAGACCTGCCGTATCCTCGTCAACACGCCTTCCTCTCAGGGCGGCATCGGCGACCTGTACAACTTCATGCTGCGTCCGTCGCTGACGCTGGGCTGTGGCTCGTGGGGCGGCAACTCCGTCTCTGAGAACGTCGGCGTCAAGCACCTGCTGAACGTCAAGACTGTTGCCATCCGGAGGGAGAATATGCTGTGGTTCCGTGCGCCTGAAAAGGTCTACCTCAAGAAGGGCTGCCTGCCCGTCGCCCTGAATGAACTCAAGGCAGTTATGGGCAAGAAGCGCTGCTTCATCGTCACCGACGCGTTCCTGTTCAAATCCGGCTTCACCAAGGCGATTACCGACAAGCTGGATGAGCTGGGCATCGTCCACACCACGTTCTACGATGTTGCGCCCGACCCGTCCCTCGCCTGCGCGAAGGAAGGCGCCAAGGCGATGACCTCCTTCCAGCCGGACTGCATTATCGCCATCGGCGGCGGTTCCGCAATGGACGCCGGCAAGATTATGTGGGTCATGTACGAGCATCCGGAAGTGGACTTCCTCGACATGGCAATGCGCTTCATGGATATCCGCAAGCGCGTGTACACCTTCCCGAAGATGGGTGAAAAGGCGTACTTCATCGCCGTCCCGACCTCCGCTGGCACGGGCTCCGAAGTCACTCCGTTCGCCGTCATTACCGATCAGGACACCGGCGTGAAGTACCCGCTGGCGGACTACGAGCTGCTGCCGAAGATGGCGATTGTGGATGCTGACATGATGATGTCCGCGCCGAAGGGCTTGACCTCCGCCTCCGGTATCGATGCGCTGACCCACGCGCTGGAAGCCTACGCCTCCATGCTGGCGACAGACTTCACCGACGGTCTGGCGAAGCAGGCGGCTCAGCTGATTTTCGAGTATCTGCCCGCGTGCTACGACAACGGTCAGAACGAGCCGGTTGCCCGCGAAAAGATGGGCAACGCCGCCACGATGGCTGGCATGGCGTTCGCGAACGCGTTCCTCGGCGTCTGCCACTCCATGGCGCACAAGCTGGGCGCGTTCCATCACCTGCCGCACGGCATCGCCAACGCGTTGCTGATTGAGCTGGTCATCCGCTACAACAGCGCCGAAGTTCCCACGAAGATGGGCACCTTCCCGCAGTACGCCTATCCGCACACGAAGCGCCGCTACGCTGAATTCGGCGAGTACCTCGGCTTCAAGGGTGCGAATGACGACGAGACGGTGGAGAACCTGATTCGCAACATCCATGCCCTGAAGGAGCGCGTCGGCATCAAGAATACGATTCGCGACTACGGTGTGGACGAGGAGAAGTTCCTCGCGACGCTGGACGAAATGTCCGAGCAGGCGTTCGACGACCAGTGCACCGGCGCGAATCCGCGCTACCCGCTCATCAGCGAAATCAAGGAAATGTATCTGAAGGCGTACTACGGCGAGTAATGCGCCATTCTCCCCGGCTTGGCAGGAATGCTTCTGCTGGGCCGGGCATTTTTGAGCACAAAAAATTTTGTCCGCTTGCAGGAATGTCGCATTTGGGCGGCGAATAGATATTTAGGACAAATATCGACTTCATGATGAGGTCGTCTCCCCCAATCAACACGCGGAAGAAGTAAGCAGTCGTCACCAACTCAATCGCGCGGAAGGGTCAAGGGAGGAACTCCCTTGCGGAGTCCAGAGGCAGAG
>ERZ1027072.259-NODE-259-length-15667-cov-7.690110_pt1 | contig 15667 bp, 15 predicted proteins | sample MGYA00519418_ERZ1027072 | MGnify/ENA primary metagenome ERZ1027072 (study PRJEB26926, sample SAMN06164764) | human gut metagenome | biome: ENVO:00009003; feature: ENVO:2100002; material: ENVO:00002003 | host: Homo sapiens | place: USA | collected 2012 ...
CGCAGGCAGCGAAGCGTCCCTGCCAGTAACTTTGCGCTCCCGCAGGAGCGCCCCCCAAGCTGCTCTATCCACCACTTGCACATTGTCGCGCCCATTGGCGCGACCGCAGCGCTGGTCTTCCAGACATAGCATGACTTTTCCGCAAGCAGGGATTTCGCCTCTGCGGAGGCGACAAGGGGCAATGGAAACGGACGAAGTCCGCGATCGCCCCCTTGACCCCTTCGGTTTCCCCTACCCCCGACTTGACTTTTATTGGAAGTCGTCAGATTTTCGGAATCCGCACTTCTAAATCAACGCATAAATCAGCATTTTCAGGAGTTTCACCACCGTTTATCATAGAAAGAAGGTCTTTCGATGAGAAAGCATTTTGATGACCAGATTGCGCAGCTTGGTGAGCAAATGATGGCAATGGGCGCACTGGTGGAGAACACGATTGAGCGGGCGATTCGCGCGCTGCAGACAGACGACATGGCGGAAGCGGCGGCAATTCGCGACGGCGACCACGTTGTGGACGAAAAAGAGCGCGAGGTGGAAGCGATGTGCATCCACATGCTGCTCCAGCAGCAGCCCGTCGCGCGTGACCTGCGCACCATCAGCGCGGCGCTGAAAATGATTACCGACATGGAGCGCATCGGCGATCAGGCGAGCGACATCTGTGAAATTGCGACGATGGGGCATCTGCGCAGTCCGCGCCCGGAGCATTTCGCGTCAATGGCGCAGGCGGCGATTTCGATGGTGCACCGCGCGATTGACGCGTATGTCCACAAGGATATTGAGCTGGCACAGCAGGTGGAATTGTCCGACGACATTGTGGACGCGCTGTTCAACGACGTGAAGGCGGACTTGATTGCCGGGCTTCGCGGGCATCCCGACCGGACGGAGGAGTGCCTTGACCTGCTGATGATTGCCAAGTATCTGGAGCGCATCGGCGACCACGCGGTCAACATTGCTGAATGGGTGGTGTACGCCATCACCGGGCTGTATAAAGGAGAAGAGCTGAAATGATCTTCGTTGTCGAGGACGATCACGGCGTTCGCGAGCTGGAGCTGTACGCGCTGCGTCAGTCAGGCTATGAGGCGGAAGGGTACGAGACACCGACCGCGTTTCGTCAGGCGCTGGAAAAGGCCGTGCCGGACTGCGTGCTGCTGGATGTGATGCTGCCGGGCGAGGACGGATTGTCCCTGCTGCGCTTCCTGCGCCGCGACGCACGCACACGCCGCGTGCCCGTGATTCTCGTCACCGCGCGCGACGCGGAAATGGACAAGGTGAATGGGCTGGACTGCGGCGCGGACGATTACCTGACGAAGCCGTTCGGCGTGATGGAACTGCTGGCGCGCGTGCGTGCGCTGCTGCGGCGGACGCAGGAGGAAACGCCCTCCGCCGTCATGACGCTGGGCGACGTGACGCTTGACCGCGAGAGCCACCGCGTCACCGCGGGCGGGCAGGAAGTTGCCCTGACACACATGGAGTTTGAACTGCTGGCGTTCCTGATGGCGCACGCGGGCAAAGCTGTCACACGCGAAGTGCTGCTGGACGACGTGTGGGGCATCGCCTACTCCGGCGACACGCGCACGATTGACGTTCACGTCCGCACCCTGCGGCAGAAGCTCGGCGACAGCGGGCGGCTGATTGCCACCATCCGCAACGTCGGCTACCGCATGGACGAACATCCGGAAGCAGGTGAATCCTGATGAAAAACCGCCTTTCTTCCCGTCTGCGCCTGACGCTGTCGGGCGTAACCCTGCTGACCCTTCTGCTGATGTGCGTGCTGGTATTCGCGGGCATGTACTTCCAGACGACCGCCGACAATCGCGAGCAGCTCCGGCAGCAGGCGGTGCAGTTGTCCGCCTACCTTGATGCGTCGGATGACCCGGTTTCCCTGCTGCAAGGGAGCGTATTCACCCAGCGCGTAACGTATCTGGATACGGACGGCACGGTGCTGTATGACAGCGAAGTGGATGCGTCCCGCTTGGAAAGCCACGCCGGGCGCGAAGAATTTCAGCAGGCGCGCGAAAACGGCGAGGCATTCACTGCCCGCAGCAGCACGACCCTTGGGCAAACGAGCCTGTACTACGCCAAACGGCTGGCGGACGGGCGTGTCATCCGCGTTTCGGGTTCGCAGCGCGGAATGCTGCGGCAGGTGCGCGATTTACTGGGGTACCTGCTGCTGGGCGCGGTGATTTGCTTCGGCGCTGCAATGGCGCTGTCTGCACCGCTGGCGAAGCGCCTTGCCGCCCCCATGAACGAGGTCAACCTTGATCAGCCGCTGGAAAGCGACGTTTACGAGGAGCTTTCACCCATGCTTCGCCGCATGGCGCAGCAAAACGCCCGCATTGCCGACCAGATGGCGTCCCTGACCGCCCAGCGGCATGAACTGGATACCGTCCTCGGCGGCATGAAGGAGGGCTTCGTCATCCTCGACGAGAAGCGGCATGTGCTGACGATGAACAACGCGGCGCGGGCAATGTTCTGCATCACCAATGACCCGGTTGGACAGCCGATGATTGCCGTCAGCCGCGACGAGGCGCTGCTCCGCCTTTTGGACGGGCAGGGTACGGAATGCGCGATGCAATTGAACGGCATGACCATCCACCTCTCCCGCAGCCATGTCGAAGGCGGCGGCACGGCGCTGCTGATGCAGGATGTCACCGCCGCACAGGCTGCTGAAGCAAGCCGCCGGCAATTCTCCGCCAACGTCAGCCACGAGCTGCGCACCCCCCTGACCACCATCAGCGGCTACGCGGAGTTGCTGTCCTCCGGGATGCTGCAGAAGCCGGAGGACGCGACGGAATTCGGGCGGAAGATTCTCGCCGAAAGCCGCCGCCTGCTGACGCTGATTGAGGACATCATCCGCCTGTCGCGCCTTGACGAGGGTGTGCGCGGCGAAGTGACCCCCGTCGATTTGACCGCGCTGATTCAGCACTGCGTTCAGAAGCTGACGCCCGCCGCGCAGAATGCGCAGGTAAGCATCAGCGCCAGCGGAAATGACCCTGTGCTGATTTCCGGCGACCATGCCCTGCTGGAAGAGATGCTGACGAACCTGCTGGAAAACGGCATCAAGTACAACCACGCGGGCGGATACGTCCGGGCGCGGGCAGAAATGGCGGACGGACGCGCCGTCGTGACTGTCGCGGACAACGGCGTAGGTATTGCGCCAGAGGATCAGCAGCGCGTATTCGAGCGCTTCTACCGCGTGGACAAGAGCCGCAGCAAGCAGACCGGCGGCACGGGACTGGGGCTGTCCATCGTCAAGCACGGCGCGCAGGTGCATCACGCGCAGATTGCCATGCAGAGCGCGCTGGGCGAGGGTACGACCATCACGCTGACTTTCCCGGCTCAGTCATCAGGCAAAAAATAACGCCGCCCCGACATGGTTTCCACCGGAATCGCATAGACCATTGCGCCGTCCTCCTCGTGCAGGGGGACGGCTTTTCCTTCCGCCAGAACGACCTGAATCGCCGCTGCATCCGGCGCTTCAAACTCCAGACACACCTGCGTGCAGACGGATAACGCCTCCGCCTTGCGCCCCTCCTTCGGCATCATCAGGCAAACGACCGGCTGCATCCCGTTCACGAACCACTCGAACCCCATCGGCACAACATACGGCGCGTGACCGTCAAAGAACGCCGCGCGGACTGCCTTCGCCTGCCGCAGGATTTCCAGACATTCCACGAAACTGAGCGTCTGATAGCACATGCTGCTCACGCCGCCTCACCTCCCCCGCATCAGCGTATGCGCAGGGGGATTTTTCGTGTGATGCAGAAATTATACTATTTCCAGATAAGAATGCGCCAAGATGCGCCGCGAATTTTTCATTCTGGCTAACGTGAATGAAACGCAGCGTAGCAGCGCTACGCTAAGTGGAATGAGCGGACGCCAGAAGGGAAAAGGCGCAAGCAGATGGCGCAGTTGAATCTGGAAATAGTATTAGCCAGAAAGCGAACATTTTCGTCAGGAAGTGCAGCAAAAGAACACGAAAAATCCACAAAAACCCTTTACGGCACGCCATCCGATGCGTATAATTGTTGCATGACGAACGGAACACGCTTCCGCCCGTCCACCTGATAAGGAGGTTGGTTCTCATGAAGAAGTTCTTTAGTCTCGTTCTTTCTCTGGCCATGGCGCTGAGCATGGCTTCCTTCGCGTCCGCAGAGGAAACGACGACGATTCACATCGGCGTGATTGGCCCGATGACCGGCGCTGCCGCCGTCTATGGTCTGGCAGTTGCGCGCGGCGCGGAAATCGCCGTGGAAGAAATCAACGCCGCCGGCAAGGTGAACATTGTGCTGGACGTGCAGGACGATGAAAACGATGCTGAAAAGTCCATCAACGCTTACAACGCAACGCTGGACAAGGGCACGCAGGTCATCCTTGGCTGCGTGACGACAACCCCCTGCATTGCTGTCTCCGCGCAGGCGTATGACGAGCGCGTGTTTATGCTCACGCCTTCCGCTTCCTCGCTGGAAGTCATTGCGAACAAGGACAATGCGTATCAGGTCTGCTTCACGGACCCGGCACAGGATTCCGCGTCCGCTGAATACATCTTCAACAAGAAGGTCGGCGAGAAGGTCGCCATCATCTACAACAACGCCGACACCTATTCCACCGGTATCTATCAGACCTTTGAGAGCAAGGCTGCCGAGCTGGGGCTGAACATCGTTTCCGTGACCACCTTCACCAACGACACCACGGACTTCTCCGTGCAGGTGACCGAGGCCAAGAACGCCGGTGCGGACGTTGTGTTCCTTCCCATCTACTACACCCCCGCTTCCCAGATTCTCAACGCTGCCAACACCATGGGCTACAAGCCGGTGTTCTTCGGCGTTGACGGCATGGACGGCATCCTGACCATGCCCGGCTTCGATGTTGCGCTGGCGGAAGACGTCATGCTGCTGACCCCCTTCTCCGCGGACGCGCCGGACGAGCTGACCAAGAGCTTCGTTGGCAAGTATCAGGAAAAGTACGGCGAGGTGCCGAACCAGTTCGCGGCGGATGCGTATGACGGCATCTACGCGCTGGCGGCGGCCGCTGAAAAGGCTGGCGTGAAGGGCGACGAAGCGCCGGAAGATATCTGCGACGCGATGATTGCTGCCATGCAGGAACTGACCGTCACCGGTCTGACCGGCACGATGGTCTGGGATGCGACGGGCGCTGTCACCAAGACCCCGACGGCCGTCATCATCAAGGATGGCGTGTATGTCGGCGCTGAGGCGGCTGCAGCGGAGTAATCCCCCCTATTCCACACGTTTTCCTCATGCCGGAGGAGGAGTTTCCTTCTCCGGCATGAGCGTATCCGTCAGGTGCAGACAGAAGGTAATCAGCAACAGTTGGTGCAAGGGTGCACACGGACTGCTGCTGATTGCCTTGCTGTCGTTCAAGGGAAAGTGCTTTTCCCGCAGATTTCAGTCATTTGGAGGTGCAGGCAGGATGCTTCAGTTCTTCTCTTACCTCATCAACGGCATCAGCCTTGGCAGCGTGTATGCCATCATCGCCCTGGGCTACTCGATGGTCTACGGCATTGCCAAGATGCTGAACTTCGCGCACGGCGACGTCATCATGATTGGCGCGTACATTGCCTTCTGTGCCACGCAGTACTGGGGCATGTCCCCCCTGCTTGGCGTTCTGATTGCCATGATTGTCTGCACGGTGCTGGGCATGGTCATCGAGCGCCTGGCGTACAAGCCGCTGCGTCAGGCAACGAGCCTTGCCGTGCTGATTACCGCCATCGGCGTGAGCTACCTGCTGCAAAACCTGGCGCTGCTGGTGTTCGGCCCGAACCCCATGTCGTTTCCGTCCTTCGTCAGCATCCCGTCCATCAGCCTGTTTGACGGGCAGCTGATTCTGACCGGCGAAACAATCGTGACCGTGCTGGCGAACATCATCATCATGCTGGTGCTCACGTTCTTCACCTCCCACACGAAGATGGGCAAGGCGATGCGCGCCGTCAGCGAAGACCGCAGCGCGGCGGAACTGATGGGCATCAAGGTGAACGCGACGATTTCCCTGACCTTCGCCATCGGCAGCGCGCTGGCGGCGATTGCGGGCGTGCTGCTCTGCTCCACCTACCACACGCTGATGCCCACGACGGGTTCCATGCCGGGCATCAAAGCGTTCACAGCGGCTGTCTTCGGCGGCATCGGGTCAATTCCCGGCGCGCTGCTGGGCGGCCTGCTGCTGGGCATCATTGAGATTCTCGGCAAGGCGTATGTGTCCATGGAGCTGGGCGACGCGCTGGTGTTTGCCGTGCTGATTATCGTGCTGCTGGTCAAGCCGACGGGGCTGCTGGGCAAGCCGATGCGGGAGAAGGTGTAACGGGATGAAGAAAACGATGAAAAAGTCGACAAAAGGCTTTCTGAACAACTTGATCACCTACGCCATCGTCATCATCGCGTTCGTCTTTACGCAGATGGCGCTGAGCAAGATGATTCCGGGCGTCACCATCAGCCGCTCCTTGAAGGGGCAGCTCATCCCGATTTGCGTCTACATCGTCATGGCGGTTTCGCTGAACCTGACGGTCGGCATTTCCGGCGAACTGTCGCTGGGTCACGCGGGCTTCATGAGCGTCGGCGCGTTCTCCGGCATTATCATGTCCGGCTGGCTGCTGAACGCCTTCCAGATGGAAAATGAGACACTGCGCCTTGTGCTGGGTATGCTGACGGGCGGCGTATGCGCGGCAATTGCAGGTGTGCTGATTGGCATCCCGGTGCTGCGTCTGCGCGGCGACTACCTTGCCATCGTCACGCTGGCGTTCGGCGAAATCATCCGCAACGTCATGAACTGCCTGTATTTCGCGGTCAGCGACGGCAAGCTGATTATCAACTTCAACAATCCCCGCATTGATGGCACGCTCCTGTACAACGGGCCGGCGGGGGCGGTGCGCGTCGGGCGCATCGCGACGTTCGAGGCGGGTTTCGTGCTGGTGCTGCTGACGCTGTTTGTCGTGCTGAACCTCATCAACAGCCGCTCCGGCCGCGCGATTATGGCAAGCCGCGACAATCGCATTGCCGCCGAAGCCATGGGCGTGAACGTGACGAAGTACAAGCTGATGGCGTTCGTCACCTCGGCGGCGCTGGCAGGCATGGCTGGCGCGCTGTTTGGGCTGAACTTCTCCTCCATCGCGCCGGACAAGTTCAAGTTTGATACGTCCATCCTCGTGCTGGTGTTCGTCGTGCTGGGCGGCATCGGCAATATCCGCGGATCGGTGATTGCGGCGGCGCTGCTGACGGTGCTGCCGGAGGTGCTGCGTGAATTTGGCGACTATCGTATGCTGATTTACGCCATCGTGCTGATTGCTGTAATGCTGCTGGGCAACGCCCCGGTGGTGCGGCAGGTATGGGAGCGCATCCGCCCCGCGAAAAAAGAAGCTGTGAAGGAAGGTGACGCGGCATGACTGAACCGCTGAAGCGTTTTAAGCCCAATACAAAGATGGTTCCCGTGCCGTCGCGCAGCATCATTCCGGAACGCGACGTGAATCATTCGCCCGTGCTGGAAGCCAGCCATCTGGGCATTGAGTTCGGCGGCCTGAAGGCAGTCGACGACGTGAACCTTGCCATCGGGCGCACGGAAATCTGCGGGCTGATCGGCCCCAACGGCGCGGGCAAGACAACGGTCTTTAACCTGCTGACGAAGGTCTATCAGCCCACGACCGGCACGGTACTCATCAACGGCAAGGACACTGCGGGAATGAACACGGTGCAGGCCAGCAAGCTCGGCATTGCCCGCACGTTCCAGAACATCCGCCTGTTCGACAACATGACGGTGGAAGAGAACGTCCGCATCGGCCTGCACAACCAGATTAAATACGGCATGTTTTCCGGCATCTTCCGTCTGCCGCAGTATTGGCAAGGCGAGAAGAAGCAGCACGAAAAGGCGCTGGATCTGCTGAGCATCTTCGGCATGGAAAACATGAGCGACGTGAAGGCAGGCTCGCTCCCCTACGGCGCACAGCGGCGCTTGGAGATTGTGCGCGCGCTGGCGACGAATCCGTCGCTTCTGCTGCTGGACGAACCCGCCGCGGGCATGAATCCGCACGAAACGGCGGAGCTGATGGAGAACATCATCAAAATCCGCGACCAGTTCCAGATTGCTATCCTGCTCATTGAGCATGACATGAATTTGGTCATGGGCATCTGCGAAGGCATCTGCGTGCTGAACTACGGGCGCATTATCGCCAAGGGCACGGCAGAGGAAATCCAGAACAACCCGGTCGTCATTGAGGCGTATCTGGGCAAGCAGAAGGAGGCGAAAGCATGAGTCTGCTGGAAGTCAACGATATCAACGTTTATTACGGCGCGATTCACGCAATCAAGGGCATTTCCTTCTCGGTGGATGAGGGCGAGGTCGTCACGCTGATTGGCGCAAACGGCGCGGGCAAATCCACCACGCTGAACACCGTCGCCGGACTGCTCCGCCCGCGCGAGGGCAGCATCCACTTCGGCGGCAAGGATCTGGCGCGCGTCCACGCGTCGGATATGGTGAAGCACGGCATGGCGCTCTGCCCCGAAGGACGGCGCATCTTCCAGCAGATGACGGTGCTGGAGAACCTCGAAATGGGCGGCTTCACGCGCCCCGACAAGGAGATTCCGGGCAGCATTGAGCAGATGTTCGAGCTGTTCCCGCGCCTGAAGGAGCGCCAGAAGCAGATTGCCGGCACGCTCTCCGGCGGCGAGCAGCAGATGCTGGCGATGGCGCGCGCGCTGATGTCCAAGCCGCGCCTGCTGATGCTGGATGAGCCGTCGATGGGCCTTGCGCCGATTCTGGTCGAGCAGATTTTCGACATTATCCGCGCGCTGCACAAGAGCGGCACGACGATTCTGCTGGTGGAGCAGAACGCGCAAATGGCACTGTCCGTCGCGAACCGCGCATATGTGCTGGAAACAGGCAAGATTTCCATGTCCGGCGACGCGCAGGAGCTGCTGCACAACGATGCAGTTAGGAAGGCGTATCTGGGGGCGTAATGCCAAGCAGCCGGGAAGGTGGCAGAAGCCGCTTCCCGGTTTTTCTTTCGCGTCAAGATTGACATTATCCTGCAAGTATGGTATTGTATAGACGAAATGAATGTTATTCGGCAACAGGAGGCATCCGCATGAATCCCTATTTGACGCCGCGGGCAAACCGCCGATGGTGGGTGTATCCGCTGATGGCGCTGTTCTTCGCCCTATCGGCGCTGCTGCTGTGGCGCACCTGCAAGGCGGGTGAGCACGGCGATACGCGCATGGTGCTGCTGCTGCTTTGCCTTGCGACGGCGGCGCTGTACGCCGGGATGCATCTGCTTCAGGGGGAAATCATCCGACGCAGGGCGCGCGGCATTGCACAGCAGTTAGCGACGTTCTCGCTGCACATGTTTCCGCTGTCGGATATGCCCAAGCTCCTGCCGGACTGCCCGAACATGGAGACGCTGCGGTTATTGCTCTGCGGGAACTATCTGCGAAACATTCAGATTGATCCGCTGACGGCGATGGTATACCTGACTGCGCCGAACCTCCGGGCGTATGGGCTGGCACAGTCGTTTATGACGTGTCCGCACTGCGGGAGGCGCACGAGTGTGGGGGAAGGGGCTGCGCGGCAGTGCGAGCATTGCGGGATGGGGATATGAAAAAGAGCTGCTTCTGTTGTGTAGAAGCGGCTCTTTTTGTGTCTGTTGATTTGCACTTTTCAGGAATTAATACTATTTCCAAATTCACCTGCGCCATCTGGAAATAGTATAGCTTGTATTGCGGCAAGCCCTCTCCGTCCGCTATGGCGGACCCCTTTAGCTGACTGAAAGGGCAGATAAACACGCGGGCCCTGCCTGATAGTGTCACCAACCCAATCGCGCGAAAGGGTCAAGGGAGGATCTCCCTTGGAACTCCCTTGTGTTACATAAAATAGTGCTTGTAGGTGTCGTAGTAAATCGTCAGGCGGCGGGAACCGGAAATTTCGCGAAGGGTATCGCGAAGAGCGGAATCCTGCAGGATGAAGCGCACAATGTCCGGGTTGTAGCGAACACCAGCATCGCGTTTGAATTCCGCCAGCACTTCGTCCGTCGTCTTGGCTTGGTGGTAGTTGCGGCCATACTGATCAGTCGCGGCATCAAGACAGTCGCAGACGGTGATGATGTCAATCATGAAGCGCTCCGGCGAGGCGGTGTTATCAAAGTCGTTCGGATAGCCGCCCTTGCCGTTGTAGAACTTGTGGTGGCCGCGGGCGATATCCACATAGCGCGCCAAATCCTCGTCGATGCTCAGGTACTGCCCGCCGCGGTTCGGGTGGGAGCGGATGATGCCGAACTCCTCGTCCGTCAGCGGGCGGTGCTGCGTCTCGATAATCTCGAGCATGGAATTCTTGCCCACATCGTGCAGCAGGGCGGCGTCATGCGCAAATTGCAGGATTTCCGCGCGGTGCGCCTGCACATCCTCCGGCGACGTCACGCCGTGATACCCCACCATCAGCGCCGGTTCTTTGTCGATGATGGCGGAGAGAATCGCTTCCGCAAAGGCGGACACCATCAGCGAATGCAGGAACGCGGTGCAGTGCCGCGCGACAACGAGCCGGAAGATGTAGTCGATTTTCTCCTCCGCCGTGTCGAACAGCGCATAGGCATTCGGGAAGAACGCCAGCTCCTCCAGTGCGTTGTTCAGCGTGTTGCTATGCCCGGTGCGCGTGTCATAATCCGCAATGAAATCACGGATATCCTGCTGATATTCGCGGAAATAGCGTTTCTTATCCTCCATCGGCATCGTCGTTTCCACGAGGAAGGAAATCAGCGCGTCCAGACAGGTCATGTAATAGGAAATAACGTCAATTTCGCGCACGTCCACTTCACCGAGCTGCTTCACCTTCGGCTTTGTCTTACGGAAGAAAGTGTGAATCTCCTTCCAGCACTCATCTGCCGTGCGGCGGCCCGTCTCGCAGTCGAAGTCACACTGGCTGGTGATAATTTGGAACATGTCGGCAGTGCTTTCCTCCGGCTTATCCAGCTTTTCGTAATATTCTGCCGTTATCTGCTCAATCCGACTCATCAATTCCGGCGGCACAAAGCGGGTGTGCGCCTCAATGGTGCGGTCAAACGATTTCGCCAGCGCGTAGGCGTCCGTGCGGAAGCGCTCGGTGAAAATATCCAGCAGCCTGCCTACGTCCGGCTCGCTTTCGCGCGTCGCCGCCAGCGCATCCGACGCCTGCAGTTCCTTCATTTCCTCCCATATGGCAAACGCTTCTTCCATCGTGACCGAGCCTAACACGCAGCAGCTCATCACAAGGTTCGCGTAGGCCACCACAATCGCCTGATGGACGCTGTGCTCCTTGATTGCGCCGAAATTCCGCGACAAAACCGAAATCTTGCGGTAATAGTCCCTCGCGCGTGTGCCATATGGTTCACGCAGGATGCGGGAGAATTCCAGATTTGTGTACGCCAATGTCAGATCCACATCCGTCATCGCGGCAAGGTTGTTGCTGTGTCCATAGTGCTTCTGGAGAATCTTTGCAAGTTCCATCAGGAGCGCCAAGTCATGCGTATCTGCGCAATAGAAGTCCATCATCGAAATTTGCAGCTGTTTCCATGCGTCATCGTCTAAAGCAGGTTCTTCCTTCGCGAACTCCGGCATCACGCTGCGCATCAGGGCATTCATGTGCGCATACTCCGTGCGGAAGAATTCAGCGCGCTCACGAAGGGCGGCGCACCATGTGTCCCAATCGGACTTAGTGCGCATGGCAGCTTCGAGCTGCTCCACCCGCTTGAGGACAACCTGATAATCAGCGAAAAACTTCCGGATCTGCTCACTGTTCATATCGATAACTCTTTCTTTTCGTTCATCACAGGGCGATTCACGTTTCTGGGACAGCGTTTCCTATTATATGGCGCAGTTGCGCTTCTGTCATTATACTCCCACTTTCAACAGCCGTCAAGGAAACAGACTGCATTTCAGAAAACGTTATCGGAAAGTCAGGGAGATAACAAGACATATGGCAAAAAAGTTCAAAAAATTGTTCAAACGGTTACAGACACGCTGCTATTTTTTCGGCAAAAGTTTCTTGACAAATGTCCGAAATCGGACTATAATCGATACTGTCCGATTTCGGACAAATTGAAAGGAGCATTGTGATGAAAGCGTTAAGCACACGTCTGTTTGCGCTGAACGAGGCATGGAAAGAAAATGCCAATATCTACCGTCAGATGGCGAAGCAGATGAACCTGACTGACATGGCGATGTGGGCGCTGTACACGCTGCGGGTTGAGCCGGGCGAAATGACACAGAGCCGGATGTGCGAATTTCTGCACGAACCCAAACAGACGATCAACTCCGCGCTGAAGAAAATGGAAGCGGACGGGCTGATTACGCTGCAAAGCGGTTCAAATCGCCGCACGAAAACGATTCACCTGACGGCCGCGGGCGAAGCGCTGGCGCGTGAAACCGCAGACCGCGTTGCCGAAACCGAGCAGCAGGCGCTGGCGCAATTCAGCGAAGAAGAGGCGGATCAGCTGTTCTCCCTCTTGCGCCGCCTGAATGCGTTGATGATAGACATTTTCCCGCAGACAATGCGGAATCAAGAAGAGGAAAGTCAAGCTAAATGAGCAAGAAGAACCCGATTCAATTATCTGACCACTTTACCTACGCTCGGCTGTTCCGCTTCGTTCTGCCGTCGATTGTCATGATGGTGTTCACGTCCATCTACGGCGTGGTGGACGGGTTGTTCGTGTCGAATTTCGCCGGAAAAACGGCGTTCGCATCCATCAACCTGATTATGCCGTTTCTCATCATTCTGGGCGCAATGGGCTTTATGCTCGGCACAGGCGGCACGGCGCTGGTCTCCCGCGTGCTGGGCGAGGGCGACAAGGCGTGCGCGAACAAGTATTTCTCCATGATTACGCTCTTCGGCATCCTGCTGGGCGTTATCCTGACGGTGGTCGGGGTGCTGGCCATGCGCCCGATGGCGATTCTGCTGGGCGCAACAGAGGCCATGGTGGATGACTGCGTGCTTTATGGGCGGATTGTCGTCTGCTTCCTTACGTCATTCATGCTGCAGAACATGTTCCAGTCGTTCCTGATTGCGGCGGAGCAGCCGAAGTTCGGCTTGCTGATTACGCTCGCGGCGGGCGTGACGAACATGGTGCTGGACGCGCTGTTCGTGGGCGTATTCCGCTGGGGCATTGCGGGCGCTGCGATTGCGACCGGCATCAGCCAGACCGTTGGCGGCGTTGTGCCGCTGATGTACTTCCTGTTCAGCAAAAGCAGCCCCCTGCGTCTGCGCTGGACGAAGTTCGAAGTGCAGCCGCTGCTGCGATCGTGCGCCAACGGCTCATCAGAGCTGATGAGCAACATTTCCGGCTCGCTGATTGGGATGCTGTACAACGCACAGCTGATGCGCTTTCTGGGCGAGGACGGTGTGGCGACGTATGGCGTACTGATGTATGTGCAGTTCATCTTCGTCGCGATTGACATCGGCTATTCCATCGGCTGTGCGCCCATCATCAGCTACCACTACGGTGCGCAGAATCACCCGGAGCTGAGGAACCTGCTGATGAAGGGGCTGAAAGTCATGGGCATCTTGGGCATCGTGATGACAATCGCCGCCATCTCGCTGTCCGGGACACTGGCAAACATCTTCGTCGGCTATGACGCGACGCTCTGCGAATTGACGCGGCATGCCTTCCACCTTTTCTCCTTCGCCTTCCTGCTCGCGGGCTTCAACATCTTCCTGTCCTCCTTCTTCACGGCGCTGAACAACGGCGGCGTGTCCGCAGCAATTTCCTTCCTGCGCACGCTGGTGTTTCAGGCGGCGTCGGTTATCCTGCTGCCGATGGCGCTGGATGTGGACGGTCTCTGGTGGGCAGCCTCTGCGGCGGAAGCGCTGGCGTTCGTCGTGTCGATTGGCTTCCTGCTGGCCATGAAGGGGAAATACCATTATTTTGATGAAACCTAATCAGGAAAAACTTGCGTGTTCCCCTTGCAAACTGCTGTTCGCTGTGGTACGATAAGAAGCGAAAGAAACCCGGCGACGATTGCTGATTGCATCCCCCGCCGGTATCCAGAAAGGAAGCGGTATCATGGCAGCAAAGAAGCCCGCAAAGACCGAAAAAGCCGCCCCGGTGACGGGTGCGCAGGAGGAGAAACTCAAGGCGCTGGAACACGCGCTGGCGGATTTGGATAAGCAGTTCGGCAAGGGTGCCGTCATGAAGCTCGGTGAACATGCGGAGCAAAACGTGCAAGTCATCCCCACGGGCTGCCTGACGCTGGATGAGGCGCTGGGTGTCGGCGGCATTCCGCGCGGCCGTATTGTGGAGATTTTCGGCCCGGAATCCTCCGGTAAGACGACCGTTGCCCTGCACATTGTCGCACAGGCGCAGAAGATGGGCGGCATCGCGGCATTTGTGGACGCTGAGCACGCCCTCGACCCGGTGTACGCCAAGAATCTGGGCGTAAATATTGACGACCTGTATGTCTCTCAGCCCGACACGGGCGAACAGGCGCTGGAAATCGTCGAAGCGCTGGTTCGTTCCGGCGCGCTGGACGTCATCGTCATCGACTCCGTGGCCGCCCTCGTCCCGAAGGCGGAAATCGACGGCGAAATGGGCGATTCCTTCGTCGGTCTGCAAGCGCGTCTGATGAGCCAGGCGCTGCGCAAGCTGGCGGGCATCATCAACAAAACCGGCTGCGTCGCGGTGTTCATCAACCAGCTGCGCGAGAAAGTCGGCGTGATGTACGGCAACCCCGAAACCACCCCCGGCGGTCGTGCGCTGAAGTTCTACGCCTCCGTGCGTCTGGACGTGCGCCGCGGCGAGCAGCTCAAAAACGGCAGCGAAGTCGTCGGCAACCACACGAAGGTCAAGGTTGTCAAGAACAAGGTTGCTCCGCCGTTCCGCGTGGCAGAGTTCGACATTGTGTACGGCGAAGGCATCAGCCGCGAAGGTACGCTGCTGGACATGGCGGTCGAGCGCGACATCATCCACAAGAGCGGCGCGTGGTTCAGCTACAAGGACCAGCGCATCGGTCAGGGCCGCGAGAACACGCGCCTGTACCTGCGCGACCATCCCGAAATCACGGACGAAATCGACGCGATTATTCGTCAGGAGATCTTTGCGGATAAGCCCGCAAAGCCGATTGCGCCCGAAGAAGATCCCGGCGAGCTGCCGGATGAGGACGAGGACGACCTTGCCCTGCTGGAAGCAGACCTCGGCGATGATGCCGGTGTCGCCCCGCTGGAAGAAGAATAATCCACAGGCTATCAAACTTGTCCACCCTTGCGTCTGCGGGGGTGGATTTTTGATGAGTGAATTTAGCGCCTCCGCAACAAAAAATCCACTTGACACTTGTCAAATGGACATTTCACTTTATAGCAATTTTCTTTCTACAAGAATTGATTTCACAATATCTTCAATTTTATGTTGGTCGCAGAATGCAAGTTCCGGGCAGATTTCGCATATTGCATCAACAACTGTCCATGATTCAAGTGGAATACGATACTTTTTCGCTTGTTTTTGTGCAAGCGGCACTGCATCATCCGTCAGGCATTCTAATTCTTCTCTTGTCGGGAATCGAACCTTTTTTTCACGCTTCATCAGAGCATATCCTCCTAAAAAAGCAATCCGGTCGCGCCCATCTGGCGCGACACTGTTGAGTTGATGGAAAGAGCAAGTTGGGGGCGCGTCTGCGGACGCGCAAAGTTACTGGCAGGGACGCTTCGCTGCCTG
>ERZ1027072.276-NODE-276-length-15342-cov-5.353699_pt1 | contig 15342 bp, 9 predicted proteins | sample MGYA00519418_ERZ1027072 | MGnify/ENA primary metagenome ERZ1027072 (study PRJEB26926, sample SAMN06164764) | human gut metagenome | biome: ENVO:00009003; feature: ENVO:2100002; material: ENVO:00002003 | host: Homo sapiens | place: USA | collected 2012 ...
GTACTATAAGGAGTAGTATGAGTGAGGTATAAATTAAATAAAACAGAATCTAATAATTCACGTATGAGAAATGAATCTTTATTTTTTTCACCCAAAAGAGTGCTTTATTCAGCCGTAATGGTTTCGGCTCTTTTGTGTGGAGGAAACATACAAACCCATGCGGAAGCACTTCATGCGCAGGCTGTAATGCAGACAGTGACTGTGAAGGGACAGGTCATGGACCCTACTGGAGTACCAGTTATTGGTGCCAGTGTACTCGAAAAGGGAACTTCCAACGGGGTAATTACTGACATTGACGGTAATTTTTCATTGAAAGTATCTTCACCCAATGCGGTAGTGGTGATCTCTTATATAGGTTACAAAACGGTAGAATTGCCAGCTTCCAACACGAAAAAACTGGCTCAGGTTACCTTAAAAGAGGATGCAGAAGTGCTGGATGAAGTAGTGGTAGTAGGTTATGGCGTGCAGAAGAAAACTACGTTGACCGGTGCCATTGACCAGGTGGACAGCAAGGTACTTGAAAGCCGTGCGGTAACTAACGTCGGTTTGGCCTTGCAGGGACAGACACCAGGTTTGACGGTCACTCGTTCTTCTTCCCGTCCGGGTAATGAAGGTTTGAACTTCCAGATTCGTGGTGCTACGTCAGTCAACGGTGGCTCTCCACTGATTGTAATCGATGGAGTTCCGGCGGTAAATGCCACCTCCTTTCAAAATATGAACTCTGATGATATTGAGACCATCAGTGTGCTGAAAGACGGTGCAGCTTCTATTTACGGAGCAAAGGCTGCAAACGGTGTCATCTTGGTAACTACCAAAAAAGGTAAGGGTAAAGTTAACGTGAATTATGATTTTAATATGCGTTTTTCTACCTTGGGTGTTACTTCTTTCTCTCCGAATATGCAGCAGTATGCCACTATGTGGCTGGAGGCCAATAAGGAAGAAACCATTAAGAACTGGTGGGGGTGGTTGAATGAGGAAAACTTGCTTAAAATGCAGTCAGGTTACGAAGGTATTTATGTCATCAATCATCAGGAATGGGGCGACAAGATTTTCCTAGGTAATGCAAACCGTGTGGAAGAAATGTTTGCTACTCGTTTTTCTTATCAGCATAATTTGAGTGTGTCCGGTGCTACGGACAAGACGGATTATCGTATTTCTGCGATGTATGCCGATAACCAGGGTAACCTGGCTACAGCTTACGATGGTCAGAAACAGTTGAACTTACGTTTGAATTACGGTATTAAATTGACAAACTGGTTTAAGTTGGAAACAGCTGCCAGCATGATTAAGACAAACACATCTTCTCCTTCATGTGGTTTGGACAATACATTGTACGGAAATGAACCTCCTTTGTTCCCGGCTAAAAACCCGTATGGACAGTGGTATGCCAATTATGGACAAGTGGGTGACCGCCAGCCTGCAGCAGCTACTTCGGACGGTGGACGTGACAACAAGACGAACTTGACTACTCGCGTAGACTTGAAGGCGATTGTGGATATTTGGAAAGGTATCAGTTTCGAGGGTATGGCTTCTTTCCAGAATGAAGAGTATCGTCGTGACCGCTGGGTGACTCCTGTACAGACATACGACTGGTTTGGAAATCCGGCACGTGAAGTCGTCAACTCTACTATTCCTGTGTTAATTTATCCGGAAAATCCGTTGAACATCAAGGCTGAAAATAATCCAGGTTATCTGATGGAAGCAAATAACATGCTTTATCAGTATTATTCAGCTATTCTGCGTTATAAGAATACGTTTGCTAAAGTACATAATGTATCGGCCATGTTTGGTATCAATGCGGAAAAATGGGCTTCAAAGAAGATGGCTGCGGCTCGTGAAGATTTTGAAGATTCCGGTGTATATGACTTGAATCTGGCAAGCGGTCAGCAAGGTAATAGCGGAGGTAAGACACAGAATGGTACTTACTCTTACATTGCGCGTGTAAACTATGACTATAATGAAAAATATTTGCTGGAGTTGATGGGCCGTCGTGATGGTAACTCCAAGTTTGCCAAAGGTCATAAGTTTCAGAACTTTGGTTCTATGTCTGTGGGATGGGCTTTCACGAAAGAGAAATTTATGGATTTCATATCTCCGGTGTTGAGCTTTGGTAAGGTGCGTTTCAATATTAGTTCTTCTGGTAATGATGCCGGTCTGGGAGACTTTGATTATGTAGCTTTGGTAGGTATGGGTTCTACTACATTGGGACAACCGGCAGCTACACAGGTGTCCAGTGGTTTTAGCGGTTTGGTAAGCTATGACCGTACATGGGAGCGTGTCACTCAGAAAAATATCGGTGTGGATTTGAACTTCCTGGATAACCGGTTGACTACTACTTTTGAATATTTCTGGAAAGATAATAACGGTATGTTGTCGCAAGTTACTTATCCTTCTTTGCTGGGTGGTACTCCGCCGAAAACAAACAGTGGACATCTGAGTGTGAAAGGATGGGAGTTGACTGTAGGCTGGCGTGACAGTTGGAAAGATTTTTCATACTATGTAAACTTTAATGTGAGCGATACGAAAAGTTTGCTGAGAGAACTGGAAGGAGCTGATTCTTATGGCGCAGGAAAGAATGGAGCTGTAAACGGATACCCACTGAATTCTTTCTTCTTGTTCCGTACGGATGGATTCTTTAAAGATCAGGCTGAAGTAGACCGTTACTATGCACTTTACAATGATGGAGGTTCGGCACTTTCAAATATTGGACAAGGCACAGCCGATGCACTTCGTCCTGGAGATACCAAGCGTCTGGATTTGAACGGTGATTACAAGATTACGGCCGACGGAAATGAAAACAGTGACTTGCAGTTTGTGGGAGATGCTAATCCACACTATGTGTTTGGTATTAATGCCGGGATCAATTGGAAGGGTATTGATGTTAGTGCCATGTTCCAGGGAGTAGGTAAGCAGTACATCATGCGTACAGGCTGGATGGCTTATCCTTTCTATGCACAGTACACTAACCAAAATCCGATGTTCTTAGGACAGACTTGGACGGAAGATAATCCGAATGCTAAATATCCTCGTCTGACTACCCATCAGAACCGTTCACACTGGAATTATGAAAACAATGATTTTATGCTTCAGAATAATCGCTACATCCGTTTGAAATCTTTGATTGTGGGATATACGCTGCCACAGAATTGGACACGGAAAGCCAAACTGGAGAAAGTACGTATCTATTTCTCAGGTAATGACCTTTGGGAAGCAACGAGTATTGCCGATGGTTTCGACCCGGAAATGGGAGAGACCTCGAACAACAACGGTTATCCGTTTAGTCGTACCTGGTCATTTGGTGTGAATATCGGTTTTTGATGCATCAGTAAACAGTTAATTTATAAAAGGAAGTTATGAAAAAATTGACATATATAGCAGCCTGTGCTTGCATTTGGGGATTTTCTTCTTGTGCAGACATGTTTCTTGATTTGGAACCGCTGGACACGAAGACAGACGTGGTTTATTTCCAGACTCCCGAACATTTCCGCGAATATGCAACAGGGCTTTATGGACAGTTATTAGGTTGGCAAAGCCGTTACGGATCTATTTTTGACCACATGGATTGCTCGTCTGACTTGTCTACTTATTTTTCGAATAATGCGGATGTAGGTTTCGGAAAGATTATGGTTGGTTCTAATGATGGACGCTGGGATAATTGCTATGCCAATATTCGTGCGGTGAATATGTTGTTCCAGAAAGCGGAAAGTTATGCTGGTGACCAAAGCGATTTAGCCCAATCATTAGGTGAAGGATATTTTTTCCGTGCCTATTCTTATTTTTACTTGCTGAAATTTTTTGGTGGTGTACCTATTGTGAAGACGGTACTGGATGTGGATTCTCCCGAATTGAGAGCTTCACGTAACAGTCGTTATGAAGTAGTTGATCTGATATTGTCCGATTTGGATAAGGCTATTGAGTATTTACCAAGCGAACAGAACATTCCTTCTGAAGATAAAGGACGTATCAGTAAAGGTGGAGCGGAAGCTTTTAAGGCAAGAGTGTTATTGTATGAAGCTACTTGGCGTAAATATAATGGAACAAGCACTGATTTTGAAGGTTCTGCAGGTCCGCAATCTGATCAGGTCAATGCATTTTTGGAAGAGGCTATTGCGCTGTGTGATGAGGTAATGGCCGATCCTGTATATAGCTTGTGGAATTACAATAGCGTAGCTGCCATGCAAAATATGAGTAACCGTTATTTGTTTTGTATTGAAAATGAAGGAAGCAATCCTGCAGGAAAGGGGAAAGATACGAACAAGGAGTTTATTCTTTATTCAGTGTATGACCAGAAAACACGTCCGGCCAGCATTGATTTGACACAGACACTTTGGAAACTTACACCGAGTCGTAAGTTAATCGATATGTTTGTATGTACAGATGGTTTGCCTATTGATAAATCTCCCAAGTTCCAAGGTTATCAAAAACGTGGAGATGAATTCAAAAACCGTGATTACCGTTTGAAGTCATATATAGGAACTCCAGATGCCAATACTAAACTGACAGGTGGAAATGCTGGATATACACCTTATAAGTTTACTTTGTATGGACGTAATACGACCAACAAGGATGAATATTCCAATTATCCGGTACTTCGTTTGGCTGAGGTATATTTGAATTATGCAGAAGCTGTGTATGAACGGTATGGTGAAATAACCAACGAACAATTGAATAAATCCATTAATAAGTTGCGTGGACGCGCCGGTGTAGCTTCCTTGACAAATGAACTGGTTACAGAGAATGGCTTGGACATGTTGACGGAAATTCGTCGCGAACGTACGGTAGAGTTGTACATGGAGGGTTTCAGATACGACGATTTGAAACGCTGGGGTAAGCTGGAAGAAGAGTTGAATGAGTCTCGCTGTGGTATGGTCGTAGGAGAGGCTGGTTATCCCACTGACTTTGTGAATAATGAAGGGAATGCTATTCTTTCGGAATATACTCCGAATGTATATATCTGGGGAACGGAAAAGGTAGAAACAGGAAAAGGCATGCATGCGGCAGTTGTACTGGCTGGCAAGTCGGATATTCAGGTTTCAAAGAGTGATTATCTCTGGCCAATTCCGCAACGTCAGATTGACTTGAATCCGAATTTGATTCAGAGTCCGGGGTATTGATAAAATCACTAATAGAAAAAGAAATATGAAACATATTGTTAAATATAGTTTGAAATGGTGTTTGGCAATTACTTTTTCCTTGCTTTGTTTTGCTTGTGAGAAAGATGCCAATTTTAAGGAGTATGCTTATCCTGTACCGGAAATAACTGGCATCTATCCGGCTTCCGGATATGTAGGTTCCCAGGTGGCTATTTTAGGTAAAGATTTTGGAGATCAGATTGAAGCCGTCAAAGTGACCTTTGGCGGGATGGAAGCCCAGAAGATTTTTTCATGTACAGACGGGCGTATTATTGTGGAGCTGCCAGATGGGGCACAGACTGGGAAAATCGGATTAAAGGTGTGGAATCACACTGTGGAGTCGTCGGATACCTACACTGTAATACCGACTCCGGTAATCTCTTCTATTAAGTCATTGAATAGCGCAGGTGATTTATTTGCTACTGCAAATGATGAAGTTGTGATTACGGGTAATAATTTTGGAGATGCAGTAGAAAATGTGAGTGTGGTAATCAAAGGTCTGCAAAAGGATGTGCAGGCCAATGTGGTGGCTGTGACGAATGAAGAAATTAAATTCAAGCTTCCAGCTGATTACGATGAATCAGGTACGGTGGTTATTAATGTAGGTGGTTATGAAGTGGAAGGTTCTGCTTTGATTAATCCTGCTGCAACCGGTGATGTGACAGCTCTTTTCTTGAAAAACTATAAACAGCCATTCTTGCGCGGAGATGTAAGTGATGGTGAGTGGGGTACAGCCCTTTATTGGTTGGCTTCAGACGGTTTTGGCTCTTCTCTTCAGTTCCCGGAAGCTTATCCTGATGGATTGTTAGCAATACAGTCTGGTTGGGGACAAGGTAAGAAAGAAAATGCGAAATTATATCAGTTAGCGACTTTACCTCCTGGCACTTATACATTTACATTACATGTAGTGGAAAATACTAACTCAGGAGGACGATACGGTGCTGTATTTGCTGTAGTAGAAGGTGAAGGAGTTATTCCGAATCTGAATAAAGAGCAGCAGAATGTGGAAGGTGCCAAGCAATGGACCTATAATCCGGTGCCGGAAGAAGTCCTCGGATGGAGACAGGTTACTGCTGGTTCGTTCTCTGAGCCTGTAGACTATCAGTGCGAGGTCACATTGACACAGACGACTTCTGTGACCATTGGGTTTGCAACCATGATGAATGGAAGCAGCAATGTGAAAATCTCGAATATTAAGATTGAAAGGAATTGATGCTAAAAGAGTCTTATTATGAAAAAGATATATTATTTATTGTGTTTGCTTCCTCTAATGCCTCTGGTGTCGTCTTGTGACGATGAAGAAGCAGAAGTGGTATTGCTTCAGAATCCGGAAAGTCAGCCTGTTACATTGAGCAGTATAACTCCTGATTATGGATTTGTGGGTGATCAGTTTACTTTGACCGGAACAAACTTTGGAGGAGGTGTAGATTTTATTCAAGTGTTTATCGGTGAAAATGAGGCGGAAGTGCTTACTTGTACCGATACTGAAGTAAAGGTGCTCGTTCCTAAGGAAGCGACTACCGGACGTATATCTGTCCGCTTTATGGGGCAGGAAGTTAACTCGGATCTGATGTTTCGGGTAATGGGTAAGCCATCGGTAGAACAGATGAAACCTCTTTTCGGGCTGGAAGGTACGCAAAAGGCTTGGGGATTTGTAGGCAGTGAAGTAACTTTTTCTGGAAGCGAGCTGGGGGGTAGCCAGGAAGACGTAAAGGTGATTTTTAAGGGAGCCACTAACACACCGGCTGAAATTGTTTTCTGGTCGGAAGAAGAATTTAAGGTAAAAGTTCCTGAAGGTGCCGTAAGTGGAAAACTTACATTGACGGTTGGTTCACAAACTGTAAATACGCCTTACGAGTTTAGATTGGTAGAACATGCTACCGTTAGTGGAATAACTCCACAGCAGGGCTATAAAGGTTGTGAAGTGACTATTTCCGGAAAAGGTTTGGGAGATGAAACAACCAAAGGACAAACGAAAGTTTGGTTTGGAGATAAAGCTGGAACTGTATTGTCATGTGAAAATGAAAAAATAACAGTGAAAACTCCCAATTCTTTAGAAGAAGGAAAAGAATATAGTGTGATATTGGCAACCCCATTTGAAACAATCAATTTAGAGGGTAAATTTAATGTTGCACCTTCACCGATTATTTCTGTGGATAATATACCTGATGATAGGTATATAGGAGAAACTCTTATAATAAAGGGGCAGAATATGCCAGTAAAAGCTGATTGGGAAAGTATTAATGTACATTTTGGGGATGTACAAGCAGTTCTTGCTCCAGAAGATTATACGGTAGATAATGCAGGAAATGGCATACTGAATGTAACAGTACCACATGGACTTGCAGCTGGATCAGTACCGGTTGTTGTTGAAATTGCAGGCATTGAGTTTATGCGGAAGAATATTACTATTATGATGGCTCCGGAAATAACTGCAGTAGATTGTCCATTGGTTGTTTCGGGTGGAACATTGAAGCTGTTAGGAACAAGTCTAGGAACTGATAGTTCTAAATTCTCAGAAGTGATGTTTGGCAATCAGGTAGCTTCTATATCTTCTGTAAATGAAACAGAATTGACTCTTACAGTTCCCAACTTTACAGGTAATAATATAGATAATGTGTTGATATCTTTTAATTATCAGATTGCCGAAGGTCGTATACTTGAAATGAAAGTTCCTCAAACGATTAATGTGATGGTTCCGGGTAATGATATTACATCGTATGTGCTGAAAAATTACGAACGTCCTTTCCGTGGAGAAGGTGGATTTACTGGTGGTGAATGGGATGTGTTGTCAGATTGGGCTCGCAATCAGAGCCTTATCAATGCAGGTGTTGGAGGACTTCAATATCCGGCAATTACAGGAGGAAGAGATCCGGAAGGAGTGATTGCTTTACATAAATGGGGTAAGGCTGCAACGAATGGCAAACTATATCAGAATGTAAAGTTACCTGTTGGAGAATATAAAGTTACCATTGCAGAGGTGACCTCTGGTGGAAATAATGGACAACGAAGAGATGCTGTTTTTGCTGCATTTGAAGGAACAACAGATGTAGATATTGCAGATTATGCTGGTAATTCATATCCTGATGCAGCTGAAGGTTGTTTGGGGTACATTGTTTTGACTCCTCCAGATGTAACTAATGTGACAAAAGAATTTAAGTTTGAGGTGAAAAATAAAGCGAAAGATCTTGTGTTAGGATTTGTGTCATGTACAGGAGCTAATGTGTGGATTACTTGTTCTTCTGTAAAAATTGAACTGCTGAATAACTGATACATTCGTTTTGGAACTGCAAATATGGAAAGTAGACTAAAAAAATAAGATTATGAAAAGATTTTATTACATAACAGCCGCATTTGCCATCAGCCTGACTTTGTCGGGCTGTGGCGACGGCATTGATTTGCCGGATTTGAATGTGGAAACAGATTTGAATGAAATTCCGTTGCCGGATGTATTGGAAGGGTTGGAAGAAATTGCATTGAAACCCGAAACAGAACCGATGAAACATGCAGAACAAGGGGTATATGCATTGCATACGGAAGATGATTTCAACCGGATTAGAATAAATTTGAAGTTAGATGAAGATCCGACTGGAAACTCTGGTGAAAGTCCTTGGAAGGAAGGATTTGCCTTGTTAAGAGATAATAAACTGGCACAGGAAACAACTACAATGAACTGTACTGCTGTAGAGACAATTATTCGTGGTGAAGGTGCAGAAAACTATATGAATGCTGCTCGTTCTGCGGCAAGAGCTTATCAACTGGCACTTCGCTGGAAGATAGAGGGAAAAGAGGTGTATGCAGAAAAAGCAGTAGAATTGCTCAATACATGGGCAAATACGACTAAAGCCTTGGGAGGTAACTCTAATGTTTCATTGGCTGCAGGGATTTATGGACATGAATTTGCGATTGCTGGTGAAATTTTGAGAAGCTTTCCGGGATGGACTCCAGAGGATTTTAAAAAATATCAGGATTGGATGTTAACGGTATGGTATCCTGTCAACAAGGACTTCTTGGAACGTCATCATGATACAAACGATTTGCATTATTGGGCTAACTGGGGACTTTGTAATATTGCATCAACGATGGCTATTGGTATTCTTACAGATCGTCGGGACATCTACAATGAAGCTGTAACCCATTTTCAGGTGGGTGAAACCAATGGACGTATAACACGTGCCATTTATTATGAGTTCCCCGGAACAAACTTTGCTCAGTTACAGGAGAGTGGACGTGACCAAGGACATACGCTGATGTGTGTAGGTTTATTAGGGACCATTTGCCAATTAGCATATTGTCAGGGAGATGATTTCTTTGCTTATAAAGATAATCTTTTCCTGAAGGCTTGTGAATATGCTTCTGCTTATAATTATGCAATGAAGAGTGACTTGCCGTTTATGACCTATGTCTGGCAGCAGAATAATCAGTGGGGTGGTATTTCACCGGTGACCCAGAGTGTAATGGGTGAAGGAGGACGTGGAGGTACCCGTCCAATTATGGCATTGCCTTACTATCACTATTCGAAAATTAAAAACTTGGATGCTGATTTGACGCAGTATACGAAAATAGGATGTGACAGATTATTTCCAGAAGGTGGAGGTGATAATTATGGTACAGCAAGTGGTGGATATGATGCACTTGGGTTTGGTACATTGATGTATGCACGTTAAAGGTAAGACTTATGAAAAGTTTATTGCTTAGATATTTATGTTTGTGTTGTCTGTGCTGCTTCTTTCAAGGGGGATTTGCTGCGGGAACGGTAGTATCGTGGCAAGCTCCTAAAGGAGCAGGGCTGAACAATGATTTTACAGTCAAAGTCCGTCCGGAAGGAAAAAGTAAGTGGGTGCTTGTGCCCACTTACCTGGTGAAGGTGGATGAGGTGCGTGAGACAAAGCACCATGTAGAACATGCTTCCATGGCTACCTTTGATTTTTCGGAAAAGGTGGAAATTGAAGTGACGTATAATAAAGGAAAGATTGATGCGGCTCGTGTACGTCCGTTGTCATACGATATTCCTTTTACGATAGAAGGGAATACGCTTCAATTTTCATTAGAGAAACCGGCCAATCTTTCGGTGGAAGTGAATGGAGATATTTTTCATAACCTGCATTTGTTTGCCAATCCTTTGGATACATTTAAGGTAGACAAAAAGAATCCGGACCTGATTTATTTCGGCCCCGGAATTCATCGTTTTGAAGGAGGAGAATTTCGTATTCCTTCCGGTAAGACGGTCTATGTGGCCGGTGGAGCCGTGATGATGGGACGGATGCTGATTGAAAATGTGCATGACGTGAAGCTGCTGGGAAGGGGTATCATTGACCCGAGCGTGAAGATGGGTATTCGCATCGCTAATTCCCGTAATGTGTATGTGGAAGGACTGGTAGCTACACAATGTGCTACGGGTGGTTCGGACAGTGTTACCATTCGAAATGTAAAAGTCATCAGTTATTTTGGTTGGGGAGATGGGATGAATGTGTTTTCCAGCCGGAACGTATTGTTCGACAGGGTATTTTGCCGGACATCGGATGACTGTACTACGGTGTATGGCACACGGTTAGGATTTGAAGGACCGAGCTCGAACATTACCATGCAGAATTCTACGTTATGGGCCGATGTGGCGCATCCTATTTTTATCGGGATTCATGGAAATGTGGACAAACCGGAGATTTTGGAGAATCTGAATTACGTGAATATCGATATTCTGGACCATAAGGAAAAGCAGTTGAACTATCAAGGTTGTCTGGCAATTAATGCAGGCGATGAGAATCTGATACGGAATGTGCGTTTTGAAGATATACGCATTGAAAACTTCCGACAGGGGCAGTTAGTGAATCTTCGTATTTTCTTTAATGAGAAATATTGCAAGGCGCCGGGAAGAGGGATTGAAAATGTGGTGTTCAAGAATGTGTCGTACACCGGTAATCGGGCTGAGATTTCCGTGATTGAGGGATATGATGCACAGCGGAAGGTACGGAACATTCGTTTTGAAAACCTTCGCATAAACGGTCAGATTATTTCTGATGATATGCCGGGAAAGCCGAAATGGTATCATACGGGAGATATGGCACGAATTTATGTGGGTCCGCATGTGGAAGGTGTTTCTTTTTTGAATACTTTTGAGAAATAAAAAAGAGTTGACGCTATGAAAAGACAATGGAGAAAAATTTGGTTAGGTTGTATGGGGTTTGCATTGTTTGAGGTATCCGTGCAGGCACAGACCGGTGATTGGGTGAGTAGTTGTGAAGGAAAGACCTGGACACAGAACAAGGTGAAATTACAAACGAAGGCAGAGGGCACTACTGCTGATTTATCGGTAGATAAGGGAGATTCTGTAGTCGTTTTCAAGGCTTGGGGTACTTGTTTCAATGAGTTGGGATGGGATGCCTTGAATGTGCTGCCCAGTAATGAGAAGGAAGATATTCTGAGAAGACTGTTTTCTCCGGAAGGTGATTTGCGGTTTACGTTGGGGCGTTTCCCGATGAATGCGAACGACTTCTCACGCAACTGGTACAGCTGCGATGAGGTGCCGGGAGATTTTGAATTGAAGCATTTTAATATAGACCGCGATAAGACTTCGCTTGTGCCGTATATCAAGTCGGCCCAGCATTATAATCCGAACATGACCTTCTGGATTTCTCCATGGAGTCCGCCCAGCTGGATGAAAATCAATCAGGATTATCCGGTGCGCAGTGATAAATATAATACGATGCATCCGGCGAAGGACTATTATTTGCAAGGAAATAAAGGACCTAAAACAGAAGGGGTATTCCCGGCAGAACTGGCTGAAACGGACTTCTTTATTCAAGACCCTCGTTACCTGTCGGCATACGCGAATTTCTTTTGCAAGTTTGTTTCCGCGTATAAAGAGCTGAATATTCCCATAAAGATGGTGATGTTTCAAAATGAATCGTGGAGCTATACGCCTTATCCGGGATGTGCATGGACACCGGAGGGAATTATCCGTTTCAATGTAGAGTATCTGGCTCCGGCACTGAAGAAAGCGCATCCGGACGTGAAATTGTATTTCGGAACCATCAACACAAACCGTTATGAAGTAATAGAAAAGGTGCTGGACGACCCGCGTATGCCTGAAACGATTCAAGGAATAGGACTGCAGTGGGAAGGAGGACAGTTACTGACCCGCCTGCGTGCGAAATATCCGAATTATAACTATGTGCAGACTGAAAGTGAATGCGGATGGGGTTCTTTCGACTGGAAAGCCGCAGAGCATACCTTTCATCTGATGAATCATTATTTAGGAAATGGCTGTGAGGAGTATACTTTCTGGAATCCGATTCTGGCGGATGAAGGAGTAAGTCCATGGGGATGGAAGCAGAATGCCTTGATACGGGTGGATTCCAAACAGGCTAAGGCTATCTTTACGCCGGAATATTATGCCGTGAAGCATTACACCCGTTTCCTGATGCCGGGTACGAAGGTGCTGGCGTTTAAACCGACGGGTGAGGATAAGAAGCCGGTGTTAGTGGTACAGACTCCGGAAGGAAAAACCGTGGTGGTAGCAGGAAACTTTCAGGATAGTCCGCAGCAACTGACGGTGAAGTTGGGAGAAAAATGGCTGAATGTGACTTTGCAGGCTCATTCCTTTAATACGTTTGAGTTTCAAGTGAAATAAAAATCAAAGAAATTTACATTTTGATTGAGTAGTCGGGACAAGTTATTCGTATTTCTATAAAAAACAATATAAAAGGAATATGAAGAACTTGTCTTTGACGTTGGGATTATGGGTTCTTGGAGCTGCAATGTGTGTGGCAGAACCGATAGAATTGAATTTGTCTTCTCCGGAAGGTACACATAAGGTGAAATTTTATGAGAAAAAATCGGCTTCCGGAGCCAATGTACTTTGCTATGAAGTAAATTACAATGGGAAACAGGTAGTGAAGGAATCGCAGGCCGGATTGCAACTGGACAATCGTGTCTGGGAAATGGCTTTGGGGATGCGTAAATTGCCTCAGCCGGCATGCTGGATGGACAATCTGGAGGTGGATTCGGTAGCTTATGGCAGCCATGACACTACTTGGACACCGCTTTATGGGGAACGCAGCTTGGTGCGTGACAACTACAAATGGGGTACACTGTATTTATCAAAAAAGGACGGCTCTGACTACCGTTTGAATGTAGAAGTGCGTGCCTACGATGAGGGGGTAGCTTTTCGTTATTATTTCCCGGAACATCCGAAAGCTATTTTCCACAAGGTAGTGGGAGACCTGACGGAGTATACTTTTCCGGAAGGAACCAAGGCTTGGGCTGAACAATGGGCACAGGCGCATTTTGAATACCTGGACGTGAATGCGCTGAAGAAGCCGGTGGAACGTGCCTTAACGCTGGAATTGCCTAATGGAGTTTGGGCAGCATTGACCGATGCGGATGTAGACGACTGGTGTCTGACTAAGTTTCAGTCTTCTTCTGAAAAACAGCATACATTGACTTCTGTTATGTACAGTCCGGTGGATATTGTTACTTATTATGCAACGCCGTGGAAGGTCATCATGGCGGCAGATAAACCGGGGGAATTGCTGGAACACAATTATATTATCGAAAATTTGAATCCTCCTTGTGAGATTAAGGATACGGACTGGATTAAGCCGGGAAAAATCATGCGCGAAACCTCGCTTACGACAGACCAGGCTTTGAAGACCATTGATTTCTGTGCGGAACACCGCATTCCGTATATGCTTTTTGACTGGCAGTGGTATATGCCTTGTACCTCACACGATGGGGATGCTACGAAGGTGGTGTCAAAACTGGACATGCCGAAAGTGGTGGCGTATGGAAAGAAGAAAGGGGTAGGTATCTGGTTGTATGTCAATCAGCATGCCCTACAGAAGCAGATGCGCGAATTGTTCCCGCTGTTGCACAAATGGGGTATTGTGGGAGTGAAGTCAGGATTTGTGCAGTATGCAAGTCACCGCTGGGCTACCTGGTTGCACGATATGGTGCGTCTGGCTGCAGAGAATAACCTGATGATGAATATTCATGATGAGTTCCGTCCGTCGGGATTCAGCCGTACTTATCCAAACCTGCTGACACAGGAAGGTATCCTGGGGAACGAAGAGTTTCCGGATGCTACACACAGTACCATTCTTCCGTTTACGCGTATGATTAATGGAGCCGCAGATTATACCATCTGTTATTATGACAAGCGCTTGAAGAATACGCATGCGCATCAGCTGGCGGCTTCATTGGTGTTTTATAGTCCGTTGATGACAATTTTCTGGTATGACCGTCCTCAATTCTACAACGGTGAACCGGAGATTGAATGGTTTGAAAATCTGCAGACTGTATTTGATGAGTCGCATGTGTTGGATGGTATGCCGGGTAAAAATATCACCATGGCTCGCCGGAAAGGGAAAGAATGGTTTGTGGGAATGCTGACCAACAATGACGGTTCTGTTGAAACTTTGGATTGTGCTTTCCTGGACAAGAATCAGATGTATCTGGCATCTATTTATACCGATGGGGGAGAAGAAGTGAAGACAAAGACACAGGTGAAATGTTCGTATGTGTTGGTTGGAGCTGAGGATGTGATAAAGTTTACCCTGAAACCCAGAGGAGGAGCTGCCGTGAGACTGGTGCCGGTGACAGAAAAGGAAGCAAAAGCTTATAAGAAATATAACGGAGAATCATTTTAAGAAATTTTTAGGCTCTTCTTTTAAGTGGAATGGAACCCTGATTCGTATTTATAGACGAAAAGTATTTAGATAAATGGATTTTTAAGTTTTGGGTATTTTTCTTTAGGTAGAAGATTGTTTTTGAGGGTTACTTAAATTAGGAAAGAAGAATGAAAGGATTGTTTTTTATATTGAGTCTGTCAGTTTGCAGCCTGTTTCATCCAGCGATGGCACAGTATCGTTCTGAGGTATGGGTGTCTGATGAAGGGAATGGCATGTACCGGAACCCTGTGCTTCATGCGGATTATTCTGATCCGGATGTCTGTGCGGTAGGAGAGGACTATTTTTTGACGGCGTCCAGTTTTAATTGTACTCCGGGACTTCCTATTTTGCATTCAAAGGATTTGGTAAACTGGAAAATCGTGAATTATGCCTTGAAGAAGGTGGAACCGGTGGAATATTATAATGAAGCCCGTCATGGAAAAGGAGTATGGGCACCTTCCATTCGTTTTCATGAAGGGGTGTTCTATATATACTCTGTCTCTTATACACATCTGACGCTGCCGACGAAGCTAGAAGTGTAG
>ERZ1027072.282-NODE-282-length-15226-cov-5.322391_pt1 | contig 15226 bp, 15 predicted proteins | sample MGYA00519418_ERZ1027072 | MGnify/ENA primary metagenome ERZ1027072 (study PRJEB26926, sample SAMN06164764) | human gut metagenome | biome: ENVO:00009003; feature: ENVO:2100002; material: ENVO:00002003 | host: Homo sapiens | place: USA | collected 2012 ...
CCTGGCTGCCGAAGAATTCTCTGTCGATTCAGTAAAATTAGGATCTAAATCTGGTAACTTTTTGTTTGGGGAAACTGCCACACCGTGGGACGAATAATCACTTTCGATGTACGTGCTGGCATAACCCGAAAAAGAAACACCACTTATACTTGAAAGATAGAATATTGAAACATACAACGCAGAGAGTGCATAAACAACATTCTGATACGTTGCATCTCTAAAATTATCCTCTCGATTATGTTTAACGTTTCCATATGCATCCCACCAAGATAATTTTCCTTTATCCCAACCGTCAAAAGGACGTATTGTTTCACCCCATCGAGAGACATTCACTTCGGCGAAAACAATCTTTGGATAATATGTTAATATTGTTTCCTTGTACTCTCCAATATTACCTCTTTTTTCACCGCTACATTCATAGCACAACAATTTCAATACTGATTCTAATTCAGTACAAGAAAGCACAAGTAATTTTGCAAATTCAAAAGAAAAGACATTTTCTTGTCCTTTGGGTTCAATATAGCGTGATGTATCATCCAAATCCTTTTCAAGGCTAAGATAGTAATTCCAAATCCCGTTTATTATTCCTGCCGTAATCATCTTCCATTCCTCCAAGCAAAATTAAAACTTAAACACCAAAGTGATAATATACTTGCTATTTATTTCTTGCTCCGTGAATAACACATCAACAACAAATTTCGATTTGCTACTGGTTTCATTATACCATCATAACCTGGCTTTTGGAATATCAACTTGAAGCAAACAAAGAGGTTTTGAGAGAGATAGGGGGGATTGCCCCAACAAGCAAACTCCCCGGCCCGGTCAAATGCGCCGGGGAGTTTACTTGCTCTGTTAGTGTCTTAGTTCCTGTGTTCCACGCGGTAATTGACGTATTTCCCGCCGGTATCGGCCAAAAGCACCGTCCCGTCATAGGTTTTGCCGGTTTTCATGGAGCGCAAGCCCTTTACCTTTGCTTTTCCGTCTTTAAGGAGCGCGGCGGCGATCTTCGGGGTGAACGCCTTGCCCCGTTCCTCAAAAAATCGGTCATTCTTCCACATGACAAACTGGCAGCTTCGGTTTCCGCAGTAGTAGTTCTTTTTGCCCTCGTAGACGCTTTCCCCGCAGCGCGGACATTTGCCGATAACCACACGCTCGGCTTGAAACAACTTCTGCGCGTCCTCGCTGATCTGGGAGTAGTTTGCGATCAGGCCCCTTGTCATTTCTGCAATGCCAGCCATGAAGCCCTCCGGGTCGGCCTGCCCCTTGGCAATGGCCGTCAGCTCCGTTTCCCACTGTGCCGTAAGCTGGGGAGAGGTCAGCACCTCCGGCAGCACGCAGGCAAGGTTGTGGCCGTCCTTGGTGGGAAGTAGCTGTTTTCCCCTGCGCTCCACAAAGCCCATCTGCACCAGCTTTTCTAAGATGGAGGCGCGGGTGGCCGGGGTTCCCAATCCCTGCCGCTCGGCGTCCTCCGGCAGATCGTCCGCACCGGCGCGCTCCATAGCAGAAAGCAGGGTATCTTCCGTGTAGGATTTTGGCGGTGCTGTGAAATGTTCGGTGACGGCGGCAGTTACCTTGTCAAAGGTCTGTCCCTCGGTGATCTCCGGCAGTTCACGCGCAGGCTCCGGGGCGGTGTCGTCGGCGTCTGCTTTGAACGACGCCTTAAAGCGGCGGTCAAGCTCTTTCCAGCCGGGGGTCAGGATGGTCTTTCCCTTGGCGGTAAAGGTGTTCCCGGCACAGGTGAATGTGGCGGTGACAGCTTCATACACATGGGGCGCGGCCACGGCGCACAGCAGCTTGCAGCACACAAGGGACAGCAGTTTCTTTTCCCCCTCGGCCAGCCCGTCAAAGCCTTTCTGCACAAATTCCATCGTCGGGACAATGGCATGGTGGTCGCTCACCTTTTTGCTGTTCAGCACCCGGCCAAACTGCGGAGAGAGGTCAAGCCCCGCCGCAAAGGGAAGCAGCGGCCACAGGCCGGATACAAGGCTTTCCGCCGTTGGCAGCATATCATCGGTCAAATACTGGCTGTCGGTGCGGGGATAGGTCAGCAGCTTCTTTTCGTAAAGCTGCTGGGCATAGTCAAGGGTCTGCTTGGCGGTAAATCCAAACAGGCGATTTGCCTCCCGCTGCAAGGTGGTGAGGTCATAGAGGCGGGGCGGCTGCTCCGTCTTTTTCTCCCGTGTTACCGACACACAAACGGCCTGCGCCGTTTCACAGGCGGCTTTCAGGGTCTTGGCGTCGTCTGCGTTTCCTATGCGTTCACTGGCCGCCTCCATGCCGCCCGCCGCGATCTGGACGATGTGGTATTTCTCTTTCTGAAAGCTGCTGATCTTGGCCTCCCGGTCAACCAGCATTTTGAGGGTCGGCGTCTGGACACGGCCCACGGTCAGGGTCTTGTGGTAGAGGATGGAGAACAGCCGGGTGGCGTTGATCCCCACCAGCCAATCCGCCTGCGCCCGGCAAAGGGCCGACTGATACAGGTTGTCATAGTCGGCCCCCGGTTTCAGATGGGCAAAGCCGTCTTGAATGGCCGCGTCCTCCATGCTGGAAATCCAAAGGCGCTGAAACGGTTTCTTGCAGCCCGCCATCTGGTAGACGAAACGGAAAATCAATTCCCCCTCGCGCCCGGCGTCGGTGGCGCACACAAGGCCGGTGACATCGGGGCGCTCCATCAAAGAACGCAGGGTGTCAAACTGCTTTTTCTTATCATCGGGAATGATGTATTGCCATTCCTGCGGCAGAATCGGCAGGTCGTCATAGCGCCATTTTTTGAAACGCTCGTCATAAGTCCCGGCGTCGGCAAGGGAAACAAGGTGGCCGATACACCAGCTCACCAGATAGCCGTTCCCCTCCATGTAGCCGTCCTGTTTCTTGTCCGCGCCGATCACACCCGCAATGCTGCGGGCTACGCTTGGTTTCTCTGCAATTACTAACTGATAGCTCATACTTTGTCCTCCTTATTTCCATCTTCACTTGTCATGTCCTCGTCCGGCTCCGGGGCTTCGTCCTCGTCGTCCTCGTCCTCTCCAAAGTCATACTCGGCCAGATCGTCATTGCCTGTGGTGTCGGCTTTTTCCTTTTTGAATTTCAGGAAGTAGAGGGCTGCGCCGCCGCCCAGCAGCACCACCACAAAGAACACCACAAGGCCGCCCATGCCGCTTGGCTTTTCCTCCTGCGGCTTTTCTTCCTCCGGCTGGGGCTTCGGCTCCGGCCCGTTGCAGGCGGTCAGGTTGTTTTTACAGACCGGGCAGGCCGTATTGACGGCCCCGGCTTGACATTTGGCCGTACAGTTGCAGACCTCCGGCTCTTTTTTCCCGTCCTCCAACAAGGCTTGCAGGTCGGCGTCGTCCACTTGGTTGAGGAAATGCACCGCCGTTTCCTTGTCCTCGTTGGCTCGGTCGATCAGGATATAAAAATAATTCCCGGCCTTGGTGGTAACGGTGATAAGCTGCTTATCCCCGAAAAAATCATCCACCAGCGTAGCGTTGCCCTGCGGGGTGACAGGTACGCCCTCCGGCTCCATGCCGCCGGTGGTAGGTTCTTCGGTTTCCTCCGGCACCTCTGCGGGGGCCTCGGTGGTTTCCGGCAGCGGCACCGGGTCAGGGTCAGCGCCCCCGGCGTAGGCGGTAACGGTCGTGGTCGCCATGCAGAGCGCAGCGGCCACGGCCAGCGTCAAGGTGCGGAACAGTTTAGATTTCTTCATGGGCGCTGTCCTCCTGTTCAAAGTCCGGGATCGGGGCCGGGGCCGCCTGCAACGCGCCGCCGCGCACAAAGGCGGCGAACTCCTGCGGGGTCATGTTGAGGCCGCGCACAAGCTGGACGATCTGCAAGTTTTCCTGTTCGGTCTTGGCCGCTTCCAGCTCCCGAAGCTGCTTTTGCAGCTCCGCGATCTTGCCCTTGGTTTTCTCAATATCCTTTTCAATGCGTTCCAATTTGTTCATTGCCATAGTGATTTGCTCCTTTCTGGCGTTTAAGGCAAACGCCCGTAACAATAAAAATGCTGCTGCCAGTAGCTTGAATTGAGGTTCGTGTAGGAAATGGGGTCGCCGCAGTGCAGCATGACCGAATTTCCCACATACAGCCCCACATGGGACATTCCGGCAGTGTCGTAAGTGCCGACGAAAAATACAAGGTCGCCGGGCTTGGCCTGCTCCGGGGAAACGGGGGTGCAGATGTTGTAAAGCCCCTGCGCCGTCTGGCGTCCCACATTCCAGCCAGAATGATTGATAACCCAGCTAATGAAGCCGGAACAATCAAAGCTGGTGCTTGGGGAGCTGCCGCCCCACACATAGGGATAGCCCACATACTTTTCCGCCTCCGCGATCATGGCGGCAAAGGCTTCGTCCTTTAGCGCCTCCGGGGGGATTTCATAGTAGGTCGGCTCTTTCGGGGTGGAGGCGTGGGGATAGCTGCCGTTGGGAAACAGGTCTGGCCGGTTGCCCAAAGTCTGCATATAGGCAGCATAAAAGCCCATCTGTTCTTCGGTGAGAATGTAGATGGGCAGGTGGGATAAATCAAAGTTTTCCAGCTTCACATTGCAGATATAGTAGGTGTAGGGAACTTCCACGGTGTAGGTGTTTCCCTCGCTGTCCGTCCTCGTTTCGGTGCGGTAGCGGGTTTCCGTTTCGATGGTCTGGGTCAGGATGTACTGCTTTTCAAAGAGCATGGCAAGGTCGCCCTGTACCTCTCCCAAAGTGAACACGCCGTTATGCAGCGCGGAGAGGATGGAGGTCAGCACATAGGGGTCATGCTTGATCTCGTCCAGATCGAAACGGTATTCGTCATAGCCGGGGTGCAGGCTTTCGTAGTTGTCAAGTTCGTGCTGCAAGTCTGCTTCCAGCGCGGCATAGGCGGCTTCGGCTCCCAGCATATCGCTGTCCTCGGAGAGATAGGAGGTGGCGGCAAGGCCCGTCCCGGTGCTGCCAAACATGGCGGTGCAGGATTGCAGGCCGCCCATCACCAGCAGGAGCATAAGGCCCACGCCGCCGACGATCAGCGCCCCTTTCCAGTGCCGGGCGGCAAAGGACGCGGCCTGTCTGCTTTTCTCTGCGGCTTTCTTTGCTGCGGAAGCCGTGGTCTTGGCGGTGCTTGCCGCCCCCTGTGCGGTCTGGCTCGCCGCCCTTGCTGCCTTGGCATATTCCCGCTTGATGTGCTGTTTCTGCCAGAAGCGGGAAACGGGGTTCTTGACCGCCTGCGCCAGCTCCGGGTTGTCCCGCAGGGATTTTTGATACGCAAACTCGGCGTTGGCAGCGATGGACTTTCGCTCGGCCTTGGCTGCGGCCCGGTAGGGTTTGAGTTTATGGCGATGGACGCCGCTGCGGATCATGCGGCCCGCCTGCCGTTCCGCCAGTTCCTCCCCCTTGTGGCCGCCCTCCACGCCCACATTTTCGTGTTCTACCTCATGGATTTTTCCGTGGAGGTAAAGCCCGGCTTCCTGTATGGGGCGGCTGGCCGGGTTTGGTTTGAGCTGGGGAGGGGATTTCTCCACCTTGTCAAAATACAGCTTGCTTTTGGCCTTGCCCTTGGCCTCATCATAGACGGTTTCCTTGGTAACGACGCGCTTTTTCGGCAGGGCTTCTTTGGCCGCTTCCAGCTTATCCGCCCGTTTTTCTGCCTTTCTGATATACGGGGCCAGCTCCGGGGAGGCCCGTTCCTCGGCGGTAAACTGCAACCGGGAAACGGGGCCGGTGGCCTGCGCCACGGTTTTTCCGGCGTCCTTGGCCGCTTTCTTTGCCTTATGGCGGTCGTGCAGCTCGCCCGCCCGTTCCAGTATTTTTTCCGCCGCGCCCTCCGGCTGGGCGGTGTATTCCTGCTCGGCCTCCCGGCTGGACACATTGACGCTTTCGCCGGTGGTCTGGTTATCCAGCGTCAGGCCGTCGCGGGTCATGTGCTGCGTTACCTTGTCGCGGGGTTTTAAGGGTTCCATGACTTCACCTCCTTGTGCCTCATACCGTCGCCCCCTCGCCTAACCGGGTCGTCATGATCTGGTAGAGCTGGGTGTTTTTCGGGATGGGGTTCTTAAAGGGCAGGATCACATTTTCGTAAATGAGAAGTCCCTCGCCGGGTTCGGAATTGTCCACATACCGTAATTGCTGGGGCGAAATGTTCAGCCGTTCCGCAAGGATTTTGCGGTCGCCGCTGGCCTGATTGAGCAGGCAGATAAAGTCGCTGTTTTCCAAAATGTTCTCAATTTCCGGGGAGGAAAGCAGGTCTTTTACATTCTGCGTCGCACCTGTGGGAATCCCGCCCCACTTACGAAAACGCTTCCAAATCTCACAGGAAAAGGCCGCCGTCTGTTCCTCACGCAAAAGCAGGTGGAACTCATCACAGAAATACCATGTCGCCTTGCCCTTGCTGCGGTTTTGGGTGACGCGCCCCCAAATCTGGTCTTGGACAATGAGCATACCGATTTTCTTTAGCTGCTTGCCCAGCTCCTTGATGTCAAAGGCCACAATGCGGTTTTTGATGTCGATGTTGGTTCTGTGGTTGAACACATTTAAGCTGCCGGACACATATAGGTCAAGGGCCTGCGCCACCCGGTCGGCCTCCGGGATATGCTGGTCTAACAGGGCTTTGTGCAGGTCTGCAAGGATGGGCATATTTTCCGGCTTGGGGTCTGCCAGATAAGGCCGGTAGATCACCTGTACCGCCCGGTCGATCACCGTCTTTTCAATGGCTTCCAGCCCGTTCTTGCCGCCCATGACAAGCTCACAGAACGACAGAACAAAGTCGGATTTCAAGGCCAGCGGGTTTTCATCCTCGGAGTAGTTCAGGTTGATGTCCAGCGGGTTCACATAGTTTTTGCTGGTAGGCGACAGCTTCACCACCTGCCCATGCAGCCGCTTCACAAGGGGGTAATACTCGGCCTCTGGATCACAAATATACACATCGTCCGGGGTGCAGAGGAATACGCTCACAATCTCTGATTTACAGCTCATACTTTTGCCGCTTCCCGGTGTCCCCAGCTTTAGCCCGTTGGGACACCTCGCCCGTTTGCGGTCGAGCATAATCATGTTGCCGGTCTTGGCGTTGATCCCGTAATACATGGCGTCGCCGCCCTGAAAAAGCTCCTGCGTCACAAAAGGGACGAACACGGCCACGCTGGAAGTCGTCAGGGAGCGTTCAATCTGGATGTGGCTGGCCCCCAGCGGCAGGCTGCTCATAAGCCCCTGTTCCTGCTGGTAGTCCAGCCGCACAAGGGAGCAGTTGTACTTCTGGGCAATCCCGGCAGCCCAGAACACATCGTTTTCCAGCTTTTGCCGGGTGTCTGCGGTGTTCAGCACCAAAAAGGTAAGCTGGAACATCCTTTCATTCCGGCTCTGCAAGGTCTTTAGCAGCTCCTTGGCGTCCTGCCCGTAGGTGGCAAGGTCGCTGGGAAGTATATCCATGTCATAACCGCTGCGGACAGCCCGTTTCTGTTCCTGAATCTTCATGGCGTCAAGGTCGGTGATCTTGCGCTTGACCGTCTTAATGGCGTCGCTCTGGTCGATGGCCTGCACATGGAGGTTCACCACAATACCGTTTTCCGTGTTGAGAAAATCGGCCAGCATTTCATCCGACAGCTCCGGGGAGAGGATTTGCAGGAAGCTCACCGCCCCGTATTTGCCGCCCAGCCCGAACATCCGGGCATTGCCGAAGCGGAACGAGGACGGGGCGATAAAGTCCTTGGTAGAAAGCCCCGACGGGGCAAGCCACTTCCATTCAAAGGAGAACGGTTCCCCGTCCGGGTGGAAAATGCTGTGCATGACTTCCAGCCGCTGCTTGGCGTCCAGTCCCCACGCGGAGGCCCCCATGCTCTTGAAATAGCCCAAAAGGTCGGTTTCGATCCGGCGAAGTCTGGCGCGGGCCATTTTCAGGCTGTCCGCCTCGATGGTATAGGTCATAAATTTCCGCTTCATCAGGCCGTTGTTCCCGTTCACAAGCTGGTCTTGCAAAATGTCGGAATACTCGCTGCGGATGTCGTCAAAGTCGTCCCCCTGCGCCCGGATTTCAAAGCTCTTGGCGTACTGCTTGGGGTCGATTTTGCGGTTGATAAAGGAAAACTGCACATGAATGGAAGCGTCCAGATAGTTGTAGAGGTCGCACAGGTTTTCAAAGATGGCGGTCTTGGTGTCCGCCTGCGCCAGTTGGTAGCTGATGTCCGTAAACTCAATGCACTTGGAAAAGGTGCGGGGCGTCACCCGGCATACGCCGTCCTGATACATGGCCTCATAGGGAATACTGGCCTGTGCCGAATGGGGCTTGCCGTCGCCCTTATACTTTCGGATGACGGCCTGAATCTCTTTCTTTTCGGCGCGGGTGAGCTTGACCGGCGCTTTTGCGCTCGTTTCGTTCTTTTGCTTTTTGGACAATGGCGTTGACCTCCTTTTCCATTTGGGATTGCCGCACAAGGGCGGTATAAGCGTTGTTGGTCTGGTAGGGGCGTTCCTTGGGCTGGATGAAGCAGCACTCGACGATCTGGCGCACCACCACTTCAAGGGGCTGGCCGTGTTTTTCGTAAAGCGCCAGCAGAAAGCCCGGCAGCATGGCGAACACCATAATGAGCGCCGCCGCGCTGGTCGGGACGCGGCCCCGGATCAAAAAGAAAAGCGGGACGCCAATAAGCAGCGCACCGCCAAAACAAATGAGCTGGCGTTTCGTCAGCCCGAATACTACCTTGGATTTGACCTTGGTTAAATCCTTGGGGACAGTTACATAAGCCATAAAAAGTCACCTCGTTTCTGGTACGGACAGGGAAAAATCGCTGTCCACTTCATTGCCCCACGCATCCCAGCCGGGGATTTTCTGTCTGGCAAACAGTTCTGCGCGGGGCAGGTCGCCCGCAAGGGCTATGATTTTCTCACGGGTAATGTCTGGTTTCTTGCTGTGTTCCTCCACCGGGGAAATGATAAACTGATGGACGCTTTTGGAGTAACGCTTGGGATGGCCCCGCTTGGCAAGCAGGCAGATTTCCGCGTTTCCTCTCGTCCAATAGCCCAGTCCGTAAAACCATGTGGGGCTTTTGCGGTTCAATTTCAGCCAGACAAAGGCCACGGTCTTAAAGGTGAAGCCCCACGCCTTAATCAGACGCAGCGCCTCCGGGAGCTGTGGGAAAGTTGCCCACAAAAACAAGAGGCAGTCTTTTTCCGCCAGCGTTTCCACCGGCAGGGCGCACAGCTCGTCAATGCTCATGGTAGGATAGTGCTTTTCTGCTGCACCCTGTACTGCTTTCTGTTCATATCGCCACGGCGGGTCGGCGTAAAGGATGTTGTAGGTTTTCTTTTGTGTTTCTTCGATGGTTGGTATTCCTCCTTTCTGTCAATGTGCGGTAAATACGGCTTTCGATATGCTGCCGGTCTTGAACAGACAGAAGCAAAGCAAAACGGTATAGCCCATACAGCCCCAGATCGCGCCGGATATGTCGTCGGCCGTTCCGATCTGCTGGATCAGCACCGCATAAATCCCGACAACCACCATGATTAAAAAGGCTTGGAAGCCCAGCGCAAGCAGGGATTTCAAGTAGTTCTGGCCCATGCCGCGCCACTCTGCATTGCCCAGCGTGGCAAGGGGGATCGGCCCCAATGCGGTCACGGCGTAAATTTCAATCATTCTTCCATAGGTCACAAGGAAAATGCAGATGGAAAGAATGTTCATCGTCAGCCCCACAACAAGGGTCTGGAACCACAGGCCCAGCAGCGGCCCAATGTCCATTGCTTCAAGGCGGCTTTCCAGATCAGGGAGCAGCGTGTCAAAATCAATGCTGGTATCTCCGATAATCACCCCGGCGCTCTGGTTGACGACTTGCTGGGTGGCGTCAAACACGCCCATGACGATATTCCATGTGTTCGTCACAATGAGAATGGCAAAGGCGCTTTTGAAAATCCAGCGGAAGAACATGGAGCTGTCGAAGTCGTGCATATTGTTCTTTTCCACGATCATGTCGATCAGCTCATAGCACATCACAAGGGCAAGAATGGCCGCCGCAATGGGGACAATCACCGTTTCGGACAGGTTTTGCAGCATGGAGAAAATGCCGCCGTTCCAGTCCTGCGGGGTACTTCCCACATCCGACGCGATTTCCCCGACTTTGGTATTGACCGTGTTAAACAGGCCGGACAGGTTGCCCATGATACCGTCGATCAGGATTCCTTTGATCCATTCCCCGATTAAATCACCGATCATGTGGGGACACCTCCTTTCCCGCGCCCTCCCAGATCAGAGAGGGCGCGGAGGGTTTTCTAACACACATGGGGTTATCCCAGCAGCCCGGACAGCAGCGGAACAAGGGTCATGCCGATGAGGGCAACGCCGCCTCCGGCGACAAGTTGCTTGATTCCCTGTGATTTGCTCGCCGGGTTGTCCGCCCCGTATCCCTCCAAAAGATTGACGCCGCCCCATACGCAAAGCGCTCCGCCGAGGCCCACAACGATGGTCTGCAAAGTATCAACTGCACTATTGAAAAATTCCATAAATTTACCTCCATAAATTCAGATTGTGATGGTGTTTGGGTGCAAAAAAAGCCGCCGTACATAGCGGCAGCCTCACAATCCGCAGACGGCCCGGAGTTACTGGCCGTCCCGCCATTCCAGCACAGCCAGCGAAAAAATCTCGCCCCATGCTTCACACAGTCTGCGGTCTATTTCCCTTGCAAGTTCTTCGGCTTCCCCGTCCGTGGGCGGGGTATCATGTTCTGCGATCCACTGGCATAGAACCGCAGCGGAAATGATCGCCCGGTAGATTTCCTGCTCATACTTGAAATAATCCGCAAATGTCCATTCGTCCGAGTGCCCCATCGGTCACGCTCCTTTCTCTATGGCCGCTTTATTCCGCGGCAAAATCTTCATCCGACAGCTCAATGTCGTAGAGGTCAAAGGGTTCGTCCTCTGTTATCACGCGCCGCTTTTTCCGGCGCAGGGACGACAGGTAGCTGTCCACATCAAAGGTATTCTTTTTGTCGGCGTCCGAGAGGTATTTATAGCGGGGGTGGCGGGTGATGTCGTATTTCTCACTGAAAAACGGCCTCACGCCGCGCACCTGCAAAATACACTTGCCTCCATCCATCGTTGCAATTTCGTCTTGGCTCATCAGCTCCTTTCCGAGTTTTTGGTAGTTCAGTCCGTGGGAGGTCTGCGCGCCCCGGTTCTCGCTCTGGTTGTAGCTGTCAATGGTTTCCTTGCCCAGCACCTCCGCGATCTCCTTGGCGTTCTTGCCCCTGCCACTAAGGAACAGCGTACAGTCGCAGTTGTCGGAAATGATTTCCGCCGCGTCCTTGTAAATAGCCTTTAGCTGCGACTGGCTCTGCAAAATAATAGAAGCCGAGATTTCCCGGCTTCGGATAGTGGCGATCAGCTTATCAAAGTTTGGAATCTGGCCGATGTTGGCAAACTCGTCCAGAATCAGACGGACATGGACAGGCAGCCGTCCGCCGTAGAAGTCATCCGCCTTGTCGCAGAGCAGATTGAAAAGCTGACTATACATGAGGGCGGCCACGAAATTGAAAGTGCTGTCCGTATCTGACAGGATCACAAACAGTGCCGTCTTTTGGTCACCCAGGGTATCCAGTTCCAGTTCGTCATATTCCATCAGGTCCCGCAGCTCCTTGATATCGAAGGGAGCAAGCCGGGCACCGCAGGAAATGAGGATGGATTTTAAGGTCTTGCCCGCCGCCATCTTGAATTTGCGGTACTGCTTGACGGCAAAGTGGTCCGGCTCCCGTTCCTCCAACTGAGAAAAGAGCAGGTCCACCGGGCTTTGATAGGTTTCGTCGTCCTCTCTGGCTTCACTGGCATTGATAAGGTCCAGAAGTGTGATGAAGTTCCTTTCTTCCTCCGTGGCCTCGTACCAGATGTAGCCGATCAGTGCGGAATAATAGAGGCGTTCCGCTTTGACCCAGAAATCTTCCGAAGATTTTTCGCCTTCGCCCTTCGTGTTCATAATCAGGGCGTTCACCAGCTTTAAGATATCTTTCTCTGATCGGATATAAGCCAGCGGATTGTATTTCATGGATTTTCGGAAGTTTATCAGGTTGAGGCACTTGATACGGTATTTCTTCCGTTCCAGGAAAGTGCCGATCTCCGGCAGCAAGGTTCCTTTCGGATCGGTGCAGACATAGGACGAATGGGCTTGCAGCAGCGACGGCTTGCAGAAGAACCGCGTCTTGCCGCTGCCGGAACCGCCGATCACCAGAATGTTTTTATTTCTGGCATACTTCGGCTGCTTTGGGCGGCTCGCCATCGTGATCCGCTCCGTCTGCGTCATGGGGATGTTCTGGAAAAAGTTCTTGTCCATGTAGGGAGCAATATCCGCCGCTGTACCCCATCTGGCAGAACCATACTCGATTCCATGACGGTATTTCTTAGCGTTCTTGCCTTTCAGATAGACCGCCATGCGAAGGATCACCGCACCCGCTATACCGATCAGAAGGTCCGTTGGCTGGAAACTGAGCCACGGGGAGGAAAGCGCTGCCGTGAAGCCGTCCCCAATGGAGAGCAGCTTGCCGGAGAGGTTAGCACCGGGCGCAAGCCGGAAAGCCTGTGCCAGCTTATCGAAGGGATACACGAACAGAAGATACGGAAGGTTCAGCAAAAACATTTTTTTCATATTCATCTCTGCACGCTCCGATCTTTGACCTTTACTTTCTCCCGGTCAATGGTACGGTGTTCCGTTTTCTCTGCCGCCTGTTCCTTCGCCTGGGTCAGTCGATCCCGGATGGATGGCTTTTCCTCACGGCTCATTTTCCGGCTGGCAAACTCCTGAAACGCCGCTGTGATGGCATCCGCGTCCCGGCTTTTGAAAAAGACCAAGTAACGGGGCTGCTCTGCGGCGGTGTCTTTCTTCAAGGCAAAATCCACATGATATTTCTTTGCCACACGGGAGAAAGCCTTGATATTCTTATCGCTGATCTCGATATTGGCAAGACCGGCGTTCTGGCTGGCAAGCTGTTTAAGGCTCTGCCTGCCGCGGTAGATTTTGGGCTTCTGGCTTTTCTGGATTTCCTCCAGGAACTTTTTGACGGCCTTTTCAAAGACTTGCTCGCTTAGCTTGGCTCCGTCAACAATGAGCGTTACGGCGCCCCGCGTTACTTCCTCCTGCATTTAGCCTCGCCCCCTTTGCCCGTCCCCGTACATATCGTGCTGCACCAGGGAAGAATAGTAGCTGTTGATGGTGGTCGGGGCGTTATACAGCGCCGCCAGAAGGTATTTCTTGATATTGCGGACATAGGTGGTGTTGTCCTTCATACAGTCCATGACATACTGAACATGGGAACTGTCCAGCTTCATAAACCGGGACTTTACCACCTCCGCCGGATAATCGTCCCCGGCAATACGGATCGTCTTTCGGGCAGAACATACGGTATCCACGATCAGGTCAACGATCTCGTCAAGCTGCTCACGGTCGATGTGGCTGTCCTGCACCAGATAGCTGTACTCGATGTTGTCCAAAATCACTTCACGATAACATTCTCTGGCTCCCATCCGATCCGTTCCCATCCTTGCCCCTGCGGGGGTAGGGGGATTTGATGGGATAGGATTTGATAGTTCCGTACTTGATAAATCAGTCTTTGTTTGATTAGTATTTAATTGTGCGGGGTTTTCCGTACACGGTTCCGCCGTATCCGGGACACCCATATCCGGGTTTTCCGTATATGGCTTTGCCGTACCCGGTAAAGGCGTACCTGGGCTTGACGGCGGCTCGCACTGAGGCATTTCGTAAATGACATACTCGGTATCCGTGATCTTGCCTTTTTCATCCCGAAGCTGGGTGCGCCGGATATACCCGTGGTTTTCCAGCTCCTTCAATGCCGCACCGATGCTGTCCACACCTTCCCGGCAGATCGCCGCAAGACCTCTGGTGGTGTAATTCCACTCGTCAGGGAGCGACAGCATCATGGACAGCAGCCCCTTGGATTTCAGGGTCAGCGTCCGATCTTTCAAGTGATGGTTTGACATGACCGTATAATCACGGGTCTTTTCAATACGAAAAACAGCCATCTTTGCACCTCCTTCCTGTGAAAATAAAAAGTGTTGATTTTGAGCGGTTTATCCGTCTGTATGCCTCCGTTTTCTCCTGCATGGGAAAACATCCACGCCCTGTTCAGAACGCAAGCCACGGAGGAAGAAACAGAAGATATCCTACTGATTTTGATACATTTTGGGGGCGGCTACCTCTCACGGTCTTTATGGTCATAGTGGAGATCGCCGGAAAGCACCTTCGCATGGTTACGGATTTTGATATGTCCCTTTTCCTGATTTTCCAAAGCCTTGCTGTATCCGGTGTCGGTCAGGAACAGGCGCATTTTCTCACCCTTCCAGCCAACAGGCGAGTCATGGGTAAGAACATCAAAGACGATCATGTGTCTGGTCGCCGGGTCGAAACGCTCCAAAGCCATAATGTCATGGCCGGATAACTTCTGCGCCCCGGATTTCTGTCTGGCCTCTGCCAGCATTTCCCCGATGGTGCGGGCTTTCTCCGGCAGACGGTATTCGGCCTGCACCTTGCGGATCAAATCCATGCACTCCTGATCCGACAGTGGGCGGAGCTTGTCCAGAAGGCTTTCTGCCGTTTCTTTTACTGCCGGGTTCGGCGTATAGCGCCACGTCATATAAATCTCATTCAGGGCAGCGTTCTGATTGGTACTTTCAATCTGAAACACCATCCTCATTTCTGCTTCTGTCAGTTTCATTGCCAGCCTCCTTCAAAAATGGGTATAAAAAAACGCCATAGGTTTTTTGAGCCTACGGCGTTTCTTGAGATATTCACAATTCCAAACTTTCCAGCCACTCGTCAAAAGATTTCTTGGAAACGCGGATTGCATTTCCTATGCGGACGATCCTGAACTTCTCCTGCTTGACGAGCTGATATGCGGTTGTGCGGCCAATGTTGAGCATGGCCGCAATCTGTTCCACGGTATATGTGCGCGGTTCCGGCAGTGACTTTTTCTCTTTCTTGTCCATAGTAACCTCCATGTATTTGCCTTGTCATTTTGACTAAGGGAGTGAAGAACGGCAGTAGCAATCGGCTTTGGCTGGGTGTCCTCTTGCTAAGAATTTGCTAATAGGACCACCCAACGGACACATAAAACTGCGTCAGAATAGGTGTTTTGCACCATAAAGTTCGTTTACTACAAGTCATTCTGCGTAAGGGATGATATTGGAAGTTACATCCGAACCGTGTATCATATGGTAAGCCATACTCCTAAGAAAGCGCTCAACGCTTCCCTTTGCGTCGCTGACTTGATAGGAATGGG
>ERZ1027072.296-NODE-296-length-14967-cov-7.550630_pt1 | contig 14967 bp, 10 predicted proteins | sample MGYA00519418_ERZ1027072 | MGnify/ENA primary metagenome ERZ1027072 (study PRJEB26926, sample SAMN06164764) | human gut metagenome | biome: ENVO:00009003; feature: ENVO:2100002; material: ENVO:00002003 | host: Homo sapiens | place: USA | collected 2012 ...
ATCTACACTTCTAGCTTCGTCGGCAGCGTCAGATGTGTATAAGAGACAGCAGCAGTTCCGCCATTTCGCCCGTCAGGAACCACCCTTCGCCGTACTGGTTTCCCTGCGAAAGGAACGGGTCGGAAAGCTCCGCAATCTGCTCAATGTGCATCGGCGGTTCAAAGCGTTTGGACTTTTCCAGCGCCTTGAGTGCGGGTCGCCGCAGGGCGCGAATGCCCTTCACGCCCAGTACCGCGCTCGCTTCGCTTGTCCAGCCCTTGCCCAGATACTCGTGTTTGAACTTGCCGTTGTAAACGGAGTAGTTCATGAAGTCCATCAGGTCGGGCACAACGGCTTCCGCGCCCTCTTCTTCCAGCAAATCGACCAAGTGGTTGTTCGCCACGGGCATGTACTTCACCAGAATTTCGCCGACGATGCCCACACGCGGCTTCTTCATGTCCTCGTGAATCGGCAGATGGTCAAAGTCGTCCACAAGCTGCTGGCAGAGGTCGCCGTAGCGTCCCGTGCCGTTCACCAGATGGTCGATGATCTTCTGCGACCATGTCCCCGCCAGCCGGTTGGCGCTTCCCGCCTCGATTTCGTAGGGGCGCACCCGATACAGGCAGCGCATCAGCAAATCGCCGAAAACAATCGCCTGCGCCGCGCCGATGAGCATCGGCAGGGTGAAGTGGAAGCCCTCGTTCGTTTCCATGCCGTTGGCGTTAATGGAGATAACCGGGATATGCCCCAAACCGGCTTTCGCCAGCGCGCGGCGGATGAAACCGACGTAGTTGCTTGCGCGGCAGCAACCGCCCGTCTGCGTCATAGCAAGGGCAAGGCGATCGGTGTCGTACTTGCCGGACAGCACTGCCTCCATCATCTGCCCGACGGTGATGATGGACGGATAGCAAGCGTCGTTGTTGACGAATTTGAGGCCCGTATCAATCGCGGAGCGTGTATCGTTTTCCAGCATGACGATGTGATACCCGTGCTTCTCCAGCACCGGCTGAAGCAGACGGAAATGAATCGGTGACATGTTCGGCGCAAGAATGGTGTAGCCCTTCTTCTGCATGTCGCGGGTATACTCCACGCGATGATACGTCGCAGGCACAGGATGCGCCACGATGCCGCGCTTTTCGCGCTGCGCCATCGCCGCCAGCAGGGAACGCACGCGGATGCGCGCCGCGCCCAGCGAGTTCACCTCGTCAATTTTGATGAGCGTATACAGCTTGCCGCAGCGTTCCAGAATCTCCGCCACCTGATCGGTCGTCACGGCGTCCAGCCCGCAGCCGAAGGAGTTGAGCTGAATCAGCTCCAAATCATCCCGCTGGCTGACAAACTGCGCCGCCACATACAGGCGGGAATGGTACACCCACTGGTCGCTCACGCGCAGGGGATGCTCACCGTGGAAGGAAGCGGGGATGCTGTCCTCAGTCAGCACCGCCAAGCCGTAGGAGGCAATCAGCTCCGGCATTCCGTGGTTGATTTCCGGGTCAACGTGGTACGGCCGTCCCGCCAGCACGATGCCCTTCTTGTGGTTCTCCTCCATCCATTGCAGCACCTTCAGACCCTCGGCGCGCACGTCGGTCTTGGCACACTGCTGCTCGTCCCAGCCCGCGTGAACCGCGTCGCGAACCTCCTGCTCCGGGATATTGAAGGTCTTGCGGAAGAAGCGCACGAGCGCATCCGCCGCCGTTTTTTCGCTGGTCAGCGCGAGGAACGGTTTAAGCATCCGCACGCGCCCCTCGGTCACATCCTCGACGTTGTTGGCGATATTCTCCGGATTCGCCACGACCATCGGGCAGTTGAAGTGGTTTTGGGTCTTCATATCCTCCTGCCGCTCGTAGAACACGCTCGGATAGAAGATTGTCCCGACGCCCTGATCAATCAGCCACTGCACATGTCCGTGCGCCATCTTCGCCGGATAGCACTCGCTTTCCGACGGGATGGATTCCATGCCTTTCTCGTAAATCGCGCGGCTGGACGCAGGGGACAGCACCACCCGGAAACCCAGCTTCGTCAGCAGCGTCATCCAGAACGGGAAGTTCTCATACATGTTCAGCACGCGGGGAATGCCCAGTTCGCCGCGCGTGGCTTGTTCGGCGGTCAGCGGCTGATAGTCGAACATGCGCTTGAGCTTGTACGCCATCACGTTCGGGCCTTTTTCTCCCGTTGCGGTCTTGCCCAGCCCTTTTTCGCAGCGGTTGCCCGTGATGTGCCGCCGTCCGCCGGGGAAGAGGCTGACCGTCAGCATACAGTGGTTCGTGCAGCCCTGACAGCGCGCCGTCCGCGTCTGCCACTGCAAGCCCAGAATGTCCTGAATCGGCAGGGTAGAGGAGGGTGTATCGCTGCCCGACGCCCGGTCGCGCGCAATCAGCGCCGCACCGAACGCGCCCATCATGCCGGAAATATCCGGGCAGACGGCCTCCACGCCCGCAAGCTGCTCGAACGCGCGCAGCACCGCCTTGTTGTGGAACGTGCCGCCCTGCACGACGATATGCTGCCCCAGTTCCTTCGGATCAGCGAGCTTGATGACCTTGAACAGCGCATTCTTGATGACCGAACACGCCAGACCCGCACTGATGTCCTGAATCGTCGCGCCCTGCTTCTGCGCCTGCTTGACGTTGGAGTTCATGAACACGGTGCAGCGCGTTCCCAAATCAACCGGGGCGGGCGCAAAGAGGGCTTCCGCTGCGAATCCTTCCGCCGTGTAGCCCATCGAGTTTGCGAAATTTTCCAAGAAGCTGCCGCAGCCGGACGAACACGCCTCATTGAGCAGAATCGTGTCCACCGAGCCGTTTTTCAGCTTGATGCACTTCATGTCCTGCCCGCCGATATCCAGCACACAGTCCACTTTCGGGTCAAAGAACGCCGCCGCGGTGCAGTGCGCAATCGTCTCCACCTCGCCGTCATCAAGCCGGAACGCTGATTTCAGCAGGCTTTCGCCGTAGCCGGTAGAGCAGGAGCGCGCAATCACCGCCGTGTCGGGCATCTTCTCCATCAGCTCGCGCATCGCCGTGCGCGCCGTCTCAATCGGGCTGCCGGAATTGCCCGCGTAGTAGCTGTACAGCAATTCACCCTTTTCGCCAATCAGCGCGACTTTCGTCGTCGTCGAACCCGCGTCAATGCCCAGATAGCACTTGCCGGAATACGTTGCCAAATCGCCGCGCTGCACCTTCGCCTGTGCGTGGCGGCGGTTGAACGCCGCGTATTCCTCCTGATTGCGGAACAGCGGCGGCAGGTGCTTCAAGCCGAAGGTCAGCATGACGCCGTGCTCAAGGCGTTCGAGCAGGCTGTCCATCGGCACAGCTTCGTCCTCGCCGCCCGAAAGCGCCGCCATCGCCGCGCCCGTCGCCGCAAAAAGGTGCGAATTTTCCGGCACAATCGCCGTTTCCTCCGTCAGGTGCAGGGTGCGGACAAACGCCTGCCGCAGTTCGGACAGGAAGTGCAGCGGCCCACCCAAAAACGCCACATGCCCGCGAATCGGCTTGCCGCACGCCAGCCCGGAAATCGTCTGGTTCACAACCGCCTGAAAAATCGACGCCGCCAGATCCTCACGCGCCGCGCCCTCGTTAATCAGCGGCTGAATGTCGCTCTTGGCGAACACGCCGCAGCGCGCCGCAATGGGATACAGCTCATGATAGTGCTTTGCCAGCTCGTTCAAGCCGGGCGCATCGGTTTTCAGCAGCGCCGCCATCTGGTCGATAAAAGACCCCGTGCCGCCCGCGCACACGCCGTTCATGCGTTCTTCCAATCCGCCGGTGAAATAGATAATCTTCGCGTCCTCGCCGCCCAATTCGATGGCGACGTCGGTCTGCGGCGCGGCCTTCTGCAGCGCTTCCGCCACCGCAACGACCTCCTGTACGAACCCGACGCGCAGCGCTTCCGCCAGCGAAATTGCGCCCGATCCGGTCATGCGCACTTTCACGCGGCACGCGCCGAGTTTCTTCCGCGCTTCCCGCATCATCTCCGCCAGCGTCTCCTGCGTATGTGCGCAGTGGCGGCGATATTCGCCCCAGACCATTTCTCCCGCTTCGTTCAGCAGCACCAGCTTAACGGTGGTAGAACCGATGTCAATTCCCGCATAGTAATAGGTGTTTGTTTCCATTCCAGTACCTCGTCCGTCGGGTTTTTCGCCGCCACCACCAGCGAAACTGCCCGGAAAATAATTGGTTTTCGTTCTGCGCGCTTCTGCCGTTTTTCCCGCAGCGAGGTGCAGTCCGAATCGTTTTAATTCGCCATCAACAGCGAAAAATCCTCTTGATTTTGCAGGAAAAGTCGTGGGTTTTTGTTCAATCGGACGCAATTGCTTAAAGACATGAGTTTCATACTATTCCCAGTGCGGAAAAGGCGCAGGTGAATTCGGAAATAGTATCATTATAGTAAAAGAATCCCCGTCAGCCCACGAATCGGGTAGACGGGGAAGCATGGAAGAGAGAAATCTACGGCGTTGTGCAGGAGCCGCATAAGGCGTATTGCTGTATGCTTTTGTATTTCAGGCATCTGCCTTCGGGCGTTGCGTGCAAGGCATTGCGCCCTGCACGTCCTTCATCATACCGCGCCTTTCCCATAAAATCAACCCGGTTTGCACACACCAAAATGTGTACTTCCATATTTCTCCCTTGAAATCCACAAAAAATACACTTTGTGCTGATTATTCGCCATTCTCCAGCTCTGCCAGAATTGTCGGAACTTTCGCGGCTTCCGCCGGATCAAGCGGCGGATAATCCGGGTTCACATCCATCAGCACATCCAGCAGAATTTCGCTCATCAGGTAGCGCGTGAACCACTTGTCATCCGCCGGAAGGACGTACCATGGGGATTCCTTCGTCGCGGTCGCATTGATGGCATCCTCGAACGCTTCGTCATACTGCTTCCACAGGCGGCGTTCGCGCATGTCATCCACCGAGAGCTTCCAGTGCTTGTCCTCGCGTTCCAGCCTGTCCAGGAAGCGGCGCTTCTGCTCGTCACGGCTGACGTTCAGGTACACCTTGACGACGCGGTAGCCGTTCTCGTAAAGGTACTGTTCCCAATTGCGAATCTGCTGATAGCGCTTGGGGTAGAAATCCGGGTCGTCCGTCACGCGCGACGGCATGGTATAGCCCTTCTCCATGTGGTGCACGCGCGTCACGAGCACATCCTCGTAGTGGCTGCGGTTCATCACACCGATTTTCCCGCGCGGCGGCACGGTGCGGATGATGCGCCAGAGGTAATCATGGCTGAGTTCTTCCTTGCTGGGCGCTTTGAATGCCGCGACTTCCAGCGCCGCCGGGTTCAGCTGCCCAAACACCTTCTTGATGAGGCTGTCCTTGCCCGCCGCGTCACGCGCCTGAATGGCAATCAGGATGCCCTCGCGCCCCTGCGCATAGAGCTTATCCTGCAGTGTCGCCGCTTCCGCAAGGTTCTCCATCGTTTGCGCCTTGAGCGTCTTTTTATCCACGAACTCCGGCGCGCCCGTCTCCGCGTCCTTCCATTCGAGCTTCTTGCTGCCATCCCAGCGGTAGTCTTTCAGCGACACGATACCCATTTTGTCTTCTCCTTGCGCGATTTAAGTTGTGCGCATTTTCCCGCTGTATGCGCGTGTTGATGCAGGGATTTCGCCTCCGCAGAGGCGATTCCCCCTGCAACATGACCATAATGTCACAAAAGCGTACACCGCGAAGCCATTCAAGAGAGCAATCGCCACGCCCCTCTTAAATCTGCATCGAGGGGAACACGCTCGTGTGTTCCACCAATTCCGCACGGAACCGCTGCACCAAGCGCACCTGCGGCTCGCTGTCGCTCATCACCCGCATCGTCAAATCCGTCACGCCCGTGCTCGCCAGCGCCTGTTTCGTCTGCTGGAGCAAACGCGTGCCCAAGCCCTTGCGCTGGAACTCCGGCACGATATACAGCCCCATAACCTCCGCCGACGTGTACTGCCCCGCGGCGACGCACGCACCAACCAGATTCGACCCATACAGGATGCCCAGCGCGGCGAAATTCTGCCGATTCATCTGCTGAAGCAGGAAGCCGTGGTCAAAGTAGCTGAACCCGGCGCCGCGCATCCGCGACACCAAATCCATCTGCTCCTGCACGGTATTGAGCGGAAGCGTGATGCACGAGCAGTTGAACAGCTGCGGCACTTCGTCAGGGTCGTTCAGGCGCACCAAATCCTCGGTGTAATCCATCTTGAAGCCGTTGTGCTCATAAAACGCCAATTGGCGCTCGTCCTGCACATCCACAGCTGTGTACAGCCGCGCCGCCGCACCGGGTGCTTGATTGCGCAGCTGCCGCGCGCGCGCCGCAAGCGACCCCAGCAGCCAGTATTCGCCTTCCGGCTTGCTGGTCATGCTGAAATAGATGTTGACCGGGCGCGAAGGGAAAATCGTCGGCTGATACTGATAAATCAGGAATCCCTCGCCGACGGGGTTGTTCTGGTCGTCCTTGACGAAGAATACGTCCTCTTTCGGCAGACCCTTGTAAAATTCGTTCGGTTGCGTCACCTGCATGGCTTATTTCCTTTCTTCGGCGGTCTGAATGCGGCCGTCATCCAGCAGCACGGCGATGAACATCGGCACAAGCGCGAGCATCATCACCCCATAAAGTATTCCGTTGTTGATGGCAGACTTGTCCAGCGCAAATTCCACGGCGATGCACACGCCCGCGCCAAGCAGCAGCATCACGATGCGCGCAATGCTGATTCCTTTCAGCCCATCCCGGCGGATGCAGCGGGTCAGGCGTGATGCCAGCAGCACCGCCAGCGTCAGCGCCGCCATGAGCATATTCAGGCGGACGAAGCCGAAGCGGATAAGTTCATCCGCGCGCCACGAATCGAGCAGCACCTGCATCACGCTGATGGTGGTTAGCCCGGTTTCCAGCGTCCGCCCGGCGATTTTCTGCCTGCGCCCTTGCACCAGCACAATCACGAGTGCGACTGCCGCAACGATGGCTTCATATGCCCAAACCAGCATCTGCCCGTCCTCATTCTGGAAAGGCAGGAAGTACCAGCAGATATCGTCCATCTGTTTGCTGAAGCCCTGCCCCGTGAAACCCTCCGCAAGGCGCAGACCGCACAGCGCCAGCAGCGCGCCGGGCGTCACCGCGTCCAGCAGAGGCAGCGCCTTCTGCTTCGTCAGTTTCGCATACAGCGCAATCGCGCCCATGCCGCCGAGGATGCCGCCATAGAGCGTATAACCGCCCTGCCAGAACTGCCAGAAGAACGAGCTGCCGCCCAAATCAACCATGATGTACGAATACCGGGCAAGCATATACAGCACGCGCGCGCCCACCAGCGCGCCAAAGCCGCCAACCGTGCAAATCGCCGCGCGGGTGTCCAGCGGGAGGCGCTTGCGCGAGCACAGCAGCGTCAGCACCAAACCGCACAGAACGCTGATAGCAGCGGTCAAGCCGTATTTCGTCAGGAAGAAGATGTCGGGATTCCAATAATCAATCTCTTCTGACTCCATCAGCGGCTGCACCACGTCCACAATCCGCGCGGAAGGCGACGGCACAAGCAGCAGCACTGCAATGGGCAAGGCAACCAGCAGCAGGGCGCACCAAATCGCTGCATTTTGTTTTTTCATTTTTTCTGGGTACTCCTTCAATTCCGCCGAAGCCGACGGGTTTCTTTTTTTGCTGATGCGGAGAATTTCGCAGAACTCCGCAGAATATATTATACTTGCTTTTTCCCCGGTTGACAAGCTGTAATCCGGATTCTTTCAGCTATCCATCACAAATTTTCTGTTACAAATTTCCGCCCGCGCTCAGCACCAGCAGCGCGATTCCCAGCGCCAATGCCCCCGAAATCACGCCGTGCAGCGCTTGCCACGCCAGCTGTTCACCCAGCCGCATCAGCCCTTGCGGGTACAGCGCGCGGTTCTGCATGATGACCGCGCAGCCGCCGAAACCCGTCGCTGCGGACAGGAGCGCAATCCGCAAAGGCAGTGGCGTCGGCAGGTTTGCGATTGTCACCGCGCCCGTCGTAACTTCCAGCAGCGTCGTCAGCGGGAGACGCATCGCATCAGGCAGGAAATCCGTCAGCGTCGCAAAGACGCGAAGCATCGTCATCGTGCCGCAGACAAGGAGCATGGTTCGGGCGCTGTCCTCCACCGCGCGTGCGAAGGAGACAGGGGGCATTGCTGCCTCTGGCACTTTTTCAGCGGATGTGACCCTCGTCCACCGTTTTGCCAATCGCCCCGCGCAGCAGCCGCCCGCCAGTACGCTCAGCAGCACAATTACCCCCGCGATTCGGCTGTTCAGCCAGCTTCCGATTGTCCCCAGCAGGAACATCGGGCTCATCGTCGCGCAGGAGACCGCCAGTGCCTTCTGTTCCCGGTGCGGACGGCTGCCCTGCATCGCCAGCAGCCGCGCCCCCGTCGGCGAACCGCCGCACCAGCCCAGCAGCATCAGCAGTCCGGGCTGCATGTCGCGTCCGCATCGGCTCACCAGCATCTGCGACAGCGTCAAGTACGGGAACAGCCCCGGCATCACGCTGCGCACGAACAGCGCACACGCCGCTTCCGCCGCCGCCATCGTCTCCGGCGCGCGCAGGAGCAGCAGCGCCATCATCCCTGCCAGCAAAATCCGCATTTTCGTCCCTGCCTTTCTGGGGAAAGGATATGCGGCGGTTGACAAGTTTCATTCGGGAAGGTACAATTGAAGGAGATAGGAGGAGAAACCCATGAAAGACACCTTCCTCATGATTGACGGCAACAGCCTGCTGCACCGGGCTTTCCACGCCCTACCGCTGATGGACGCGGGCGGCGTTTACACCAATGCGATTTACGGCTTTCTGACCATGATGCTCAAAGCGATTTCAGACGAAAACGCCCGCTATCTCGCGGTCTGCTTCGATGAGCACGCGCCGACGTTCCGCCACACGGCATATCCCGACTACAAAGCGGGACGCGCCGCGACGCCGGATGAATTGCGCCAGCAGTTCGCCACCATTCGGACGCTGCTGCCGGAAATGGGCATCCAGGTTTTCTCCCTGCAAGGCTGGGAGGCGGACGATCTGCTCGGCACGCTGTCCAAACTGGGCGAGGACGCCGGGGTCAGCCCCGTCATTCTGACCGGCGACCGCGACGCGCTCCAACTGGTGTCCGATACGACGCAGGTGCTGTTCACCCGCAAGGGCATCAGCGAAACGACGCACTTTACACCCGCCATGGTGTACGAAGTGTATGGCTTCTCGCCGGAGCAGGTGGTGGACTGGAAGGGGCTGGCAGGAGACAGCAGCGACAACATCCCCGGCATCCCCGGCGTCGGCGACAAAACCGCCGTGCGCCTGCTGCACCAGTACGGGACGCTGGACAACATCCTCGCACATGCGGGCGAAGTGAAGGGCAAACTTGGCGAAAAGCTCATCACATGGGCGGATCAGGCGAAAATGTGCCGCGAACTGGCGACGATTCGCCGCGACGCACCGATTGCGTTTTCCCTCAAGGCGTGCGCCATGCCAGACTTCCGGCATGGGATTCCTGCGCTGGAAAAGCTGAAGCTGAACAGCATCATCCGCCGCCTGCAAGCGCCTGACGATGCGCCCGCGCCGGATACCGCGGCAGAGGAAACACCCTTGACGCTCCTGCCCTTTGCAGACGCCGCCCCGATTTCCTCCGGCGCTGATCTGACCGCATGGCTCACCGCCCTGCCAGACAGCGCCCGCCCGATTGCCATCGCGCTGGATGACACGGTGCTGACGTGCGCGGCGCAGGATTTGTCCTGCTGTCAGGCGGCACTCGGCGGCGATCTGCTCACTCCCGGCGCAGACCCGGAGGACTTGCTCCGCGCCCTCGCACCCGACCTCGCCGCGCACCCCGCCGTCATCCACGATGGCAAAACGCTGTGGCACCGGTTGAACCGCGCGAAGCTCCCCATGCCGGAGCGATACGCATGGGACGTGCAGCTTGGCGCGTACCTGCTTGACCCGCAGCGCAAGAGTTACAGTCTGGACGCGCTGTGCGGCGATTTGCCCACTGACGCGCGCGGAATGCTCTCGCTGTGCCGGTGGCAGCAGGCGAACATTGACCGCATGGGCATGAGCCACCTCATGCGCGACGTGGAAATGCCGCTTTCCGGCGTGCTGTACCGCATGGAGGACATCGGCTTCACCGTCGATACGGCGTTCCTGCGGCAATTGGGCGAGCGCTACACGCAGGAAATTGAGCAGAGCAAGCAGCAGGTATTCGCCGCCTGCGGAACAACCTTCAACCTCAACAGCACCCAGCAGCTCGGCGACGTGCTATTCGATAAATTGCAGCTGCCGCACGGCAAGAAAACCGCGCGCGGCTACTCCACCTCCGCCGAAGTGCTGGAAGGTTTGCAGGACATCGCGCCGGAGGTCATCACGCCGCTATTGCGCTATCGGCAGCTGACGAAGCTCAATTCGACCTACGTCGAGGGTCTTCTGCGCCTGACGGACGCGACCGGACGCGTACACTCCACCTTCGACCAAGTCGCCACCGCCACCGGGCGCATTTCGTCCAGCGAGCCGAATTTGCAGAACATCCCCGTCCGCACGGAGGAGGGCAAGGAAATCCGTCAGGCGTTCCTGCCGCGCGCGGGCTGGGTTCTGCTGGACGCGGATTACAGCCAGATTGAGCTTCGCCTGATGGCGCACTTTTCCGGCGACCACGCACTGGTGGAAGCCTTCCGCACGGGGCAGGACGTTCACGCGCGCACTGCCAGCGAAATCTTCGACGTGCCGCTGGATGAGGTGGATTCTACGCTCCGTTCCCGCGCAAAAGCGGTCAATTTCGGCTTGATTTACGGCATCAGCGGATTTGGTCTTGCGAAAAACACGGGCGTGAGCCGTCAGGAGGCGCAGGAGTTCATCAACCGCTATTTCGCGAAATATCCGGGCGTCAAGCGCTTCATGGACAGCGCCGCCGAGGACGGGCAGCACAACGGCTATGCGCTGACGCTGATGGGGCGTCGGCGGTATCTGCCGGAGCTGAAGAGCGACAAGGCGGTTGTGCGCGAGTTCGGCAAGCGCGCCGCCATGAATACGCCCGTGCAGGGGACAGCGGCGGATATTATCAAGCTGGCGATGGTACGGGTGGATGAAGCCTTGCGCCGGGAGGGACTGAAGAGTCGGCTGATTTTGCAGGTGCATGACGAACTGCTGCTGGAATGCCCGCCGGAGGAAGTGGAAAAGGCGGGGAAGCTGCTGAAAGATGCGATGGAGCATGTGATTGAACTGCGTGTGCCGCTGCTGGCGGAGGTGCATCAGGGGATGAACTGGGCGGAAGCAAAATAAGGATAGGGGAAAAAGAGGATAAACACGCGGAAGGAGTAAGGAAGAGAAATCAACTCAATCGCGAAAAGGGGTCAAGGGGCAATGCCCCTTGCGGAGTCCAGAGGCAGCGCCTCTGGTGGGGTTTGGGGCAACGCCCCAACTGTTCCTCGTCAAATCAATTCAAAGAGAAAAGTCAACAGAAGGCGCAGGCAGCGAAGCGTCCCTGCCAGTAACTTTGCGCATCCGCAGATGCGCCCCCAAGCTGCTTTACCCACCACTTGCATATTGTCGCGCCAGATGGGCGCGACCGACCTTCCGCCCAAAACGCCAAACGCGGAACACAGCATACACAGCTGCATTCCGGCGCTTTTTGTCAAGCAGACTTATTCCATCACAATCCAAACATACGTCGTGCCGTCCGCCATCGTGTATTCGCGAATGTTGCTGGCGGGGTAGTTTTCAGGTTCGCGCAGATACGTCAAGCTGAGCCGCACATCCGCCGAAGTCACATTCATTTCGAGGAAGACGGGCGTTCCTTCGTCACTGGTGTCGCGGGAGCAGAATGCCGCCCAGTTTTCCTCCGCCATTTCATGGTAGGTGTCCTTAAATGATGCGTCTCTGGCCGAAATCATCAGCCTTATCGCAGCGAATACAGAGAAGATGCGTTTAACGTCTCTGTACAGCGTTTCGCCATCGTCGGGTTCTTGATACGTCAGCAGCGAATATGTGCCGTCGTGGTTGTCCAGCAGCTGCAAGCGCACCCAGCTTTCGCAGCCTGCCATCATGTGATGCGGGTCATATTTTTCTGTCGGGACTTCATTGGGGCTGAAAACACCATGCAGAGCGGCAATCTCCATCGTGATGATATCATCGTCGGATGTGACGCTAATGGGGATTACCATGCACGTTTCCATCACTGCGCCTTCTCGTTTGGAACCCGCATTGAAAAGCAGAATCATCGACTGCGCCGCCGCAAGCGCGGACGATGCTTTGATGACGGCTAATGGTGCATCTGCTGTAGTGGACAGGTTCATGGCTGTATCAACGGATGTATCTGCAAAAGCAGACGCAGTGCTGAAACAGAGGATAAATGCGGTTAGCAATGCTATGATACGATGTTTCAATCGGACGCACCTCGCTTTATTTCTTGATGGTCTCGAAGCAAAATCCCCCGTCAGCCGGACATCATCATCCGCTGGCGGGGGATTCGTATCCCTATCAATACTCGTAAATCGTAATCAGCCCGCCCATGTTGTCCAACGACATGGTGTAGTTGCTGGTCTTGCGGCTGATGCTGACGGAGAAGGTGCTGCTGTCGTCGCCCACCTGCTGGCGGACGATTTCGTACTTCAGCTGACCGTCCTCAAACACGGCAATGTGCGGGTGCGCCATCAGGTACTCGATGTACTCTTCCAAGCACATGTCCAGATGGTGCATCACCGTTGCGTTCGGAATGCCCACGAAGCGGAACAGATTCATCTCCACGTTCACGCCCGTCTTGTAGGCGCGGCTGATGGTGCCCTTCGTCGGGAAGTCCTGCAGCGGGAAGCGGAACACAAGCCCGTACTTCCAGCTGTTTTCGTACATCCACTTGCCCTGCTCACTCTCGGAGAACACCATCTTGTTCAATTCGTCATTGCCGTTCTCGTAGAGGTACAGCGTGAAAGCCAAGCCGGAGTTATATTCGCTCGTGCCGGGCAGATTGATGCTCTTCTTCGTGGCGGCAATCAGTTCATCGTCCGTCCACGCGCTGTGGCGGCCTTTCAAGCGGTTGTATTCCGCGTCCCAGAGCGTTTGCTGGTCGGAAATGCTGCGGTACGCCTCACGGACGACATAGCCCTCCAGCCCCGCTTCTTTTGCGGCATTGAGCGCATCCAGCAGGGCATTCGCCGCCACCGGGAACAGCCGCTGGTCGGAATTGCGCCAAATGCTCTTCGTCACGCCCATGCTCCGCGCATAGGTCATGATGGACACCAGCGATGATTCGTCAAAATCCGACGGGCGGGAATGCCACTCGTTGACCAGCAGCAGGCCGCCCAGCATCACGTCCTGACGCGACACCGTGACCGTGCCGGGGTTATCCAGCGGATAATTCGTCAGGTCGACAATGGAGATGCCTTCCTGCGTGTCCGGCGTAGGCCAGTCGGCACTGATGTTGTTGTTCGCCGTCAGACGGTCTTGCAGCTCCTGCACTTCCTGCCGATACGCTTCGTAGCGCTCCGTGTTGCGCTTCTCCACCTCGGCGCGCTGCTCATTGACGTTGCGCACACGCATGGCGTAGAGCAGATTGCTGCCGAACAGGCACAGCACCGCCACCGCCGCCAGCACCGCCGTCGTCGCAATCAGGAACGTCAGCGAACTGACGCGCTTCTTCCCAGATGACTTCTTCATATACGAAAAACACCTGCCTTTTCGGGTGAAACCCTTTCATCAGGATGCCCGCGCGGCGGAAAATCAGTCAGCACAGGCATATTCTCTATCTCTATTCGCCGCGCAAGGGCGATTTTCCTGCTTGCGGAAAAAATCTGCATCAAAAAGCGTGTTGATTGAATGACTTTTCCTGCGCGGGACACAATAACAACGTCGCAGGGAGCGATTTCCCTGCAATCTGGAAGATTGAAAGGGGATTTTTTAATGCAAACCAGCCGAAAAATGAAAAAACGTCTGCTGACGATGCTGACGCTGTGTTCCTGCGCCGTTCTGCTTGCGTCCTGCCGCGCCAGCGCCGACACGCGCGCGGGTCAGGCGGATGGCTACGGCGGCCTCCTGCGCGTGCAGGTGATGATGGAGGACGGCGCCATCAGCGCCGTGAACATTCTGGAACAGCATGAGACGGACGGCATCGGCAGCCGCGCGCTGGATATTCTGCCGGACGAGATGATTCGCATGAACACATGGGATGTGGATGTCGTGACGGGCGCAACGATGACGAGCAATGCCCTGCGTGAAGCCGTCCGCGTCGCCCTGAACGCATCGGACACAATGGACGAGGCAACGGGCAATCCGGCAAACCGCGCGGGTCAGGCGGTTCGCGAGGGCATCGGCATGGCGGCGACCGGGCGCGTCGGGCCGGGCAAGGATGACGAGGACGGGCAGGTTTACTCCTTCAACGTCGTGTTTGCGCACGGGACATTCGACGAGGACGGGCGCATCGTGTCGATGGCGGTTGACCAGCTCGAAGTGGCAACGCCGAATTACAGCGGCGCGTCCATGCCGCAGTTCAGCGGCTTTCCGGGACAGGGCGGCTATTCGCTCTGGGATGACAATACCGGGAAGGTCGTCGGCTACACCGAGGACAGCGAGGACAACTACATGCAGGAAATTGCCGCATGGACGAGCAAGCGCGCCCGTGGAGAGGATTACCAGCTGACGAGCGGTTCATGGCGCGAGCAGATGGACGCCTATCAGAACATGATGGTCGGTATGACGGTGGACGAGGTAGAAACGTGGTTTGGGCGGTACTTCTCCGCCGAGAACGGCCGCCCATTGACGGAAAATTCCTCTTCCGACGCTGATCGCGCCCGCTGGGAAGCCTTCTCCGCCGACGACCGTGCCCGCGCCGCCGACATTGTCTCCGGCGCCACCATGTCCCTGCGCGACGCCCACGGCGACATCCTCACCGCCATCCGCCGCGCGTGGGAAGATGCGCAGAAAAGTGAGTGAGGGGGGAGACCCAAGGGGCGTTGCCCCTTGACCCCACCAGAGGCTTTGCCTCTGGACTCCACAAGGGAGTTCCTCCCTTGACCCTTCCGCGCGATTCAGTTGGTGAC
>ERZ1027072.308-NODE-308-length-14548-cov-4.705030_pt1 | contig 14548 bp, 16 predicted proteins | sample MGYA00519418_ERZ1027072 | MGnify/ENA primary metagenome ERZ1027072 (study PRJEB26926, sample SAMN06164764) | human gut metagenome | biome: ENVO:00009003; feature: ENVO:2100002; material: ENVO:00002003 | host: Homo sapiens | place: USA | collected 2012 ...
GCGTCAGATGTGTATAAGAGACAGCATCAACGACGACCTCTGACTCCGACCGCCATCGGAATCCCAACCTACGAATAAGGAAACACGATGGCAGCACAGGACATAGGCGTCGCATACGTCCACGTCGAACCATCCGGCAAAGGATTCGGCAAAAGCATCGAAGGCGACATCGGCGACGCCGTCAACAAAGCCTCCAAGAAAAGCTCCAGCACCCTCATCTCGAAGATCGGCGGAGCATTCGGCAAAATCGGCAAGGTCGGCACAGGCGCGATCGTCACCCTCGCCGGCGGCATCACCGCATTGGCCGCCAAAGGCGGCTTCACCCGCGCCCTCAACATCGAGAACGCGCAAGCCAAACTCAAAGGCCTCGGCCACGACAGCGCGAGCGTCACCGAAATCATGAACGACGCGCTCGCATCCGTCAAAGGCACCGCGTTCGGATTGGGTGACGCCGCGACCGTCGCGGCCAGCCTGTCCGCCTCCGGCATCAAGGAAGGCGACCAGCTCACCAAGGTCCTCAAGACCGTGGCCGACACCGCGCAGATCAGCGGCCGTAGCCTGACCGACATCGGCACGATCTTCGGATCGGTCGCCGCCCGAGGCAAACTCCAGGGCGACGACATGCTCCAGCTCATGTCGAGCGGCATCCCAGTCCTCCAAATGCTCGGCAAGCGTCTGAACAAGACCAGCGCCGAAGTGTCCGACATGGTCTCGGACGGCAAAATCGACTTCCAAACCTTCGCCGACGCCATGCAGGAAGGCCTAGGCGGCGCCGCACTATCCGCAGGCACCACATTCACCGGCGCCCTGGCCAACGTGAAAGCCGCGTTGAGCCGACTCGGAGAAACAGCCGCCACACCAGTCCTCGACGGCTTACGCGGCCTGTTCAACCAAGCCATCCCACTCATCGACACATTCACCGCAGCCGTCACACCAACCCTGCAAAAAGTCGGAGCGGCACTCCAACAAGGTCTCGAGAACGCGATACCCGCCACACAGGCGAAACTCAAAAACCTTGGCGACACGATCTCCAACATCCCCGGCTTCCAGATGCTCGCCTCGGCGACGGCCAGCCTCAAAAGCCAACTCACTGGCCTCTGGAACGCAATCACATCACTCATAGGCGGACTCAACAATGGCGGCGAAGCCGCCACAATGTTCTCCACAACCGCCGGCGCGCTCGCGGGAGTGGTCGCTTCGGTCGCGCAGGCGTTGTCGAACGCGGCGGGATGGGCGAAGACGTTCGTCAACACGTTCATCGAGACGGGCGCGTTGCAGCCGTTCCTTGAAAGCCTGACCGGCGTCATCTCCGGATTGGGCTCGCTGGTTTCCGGATTGGCGGCCGCGGTCTCGCAGGCCTTCGGCTTCAACGACAGCGCGCGCACCGCCAGTTCCGCGGCGCAGAGCTTCGCCGGACTGTTGAACACTTTGACCGGCGTGCTCATGACGGTGGGAGGCTGGCTGCAGTCGGTCGGACAGTGGGCGCAGCAGAACGGCGCACTGGTATCCGGCGCGTTGAAAGCCATCACCATTGCATTGCTCGCGGTCAAAGGCTGGGATATCGTCTCGGCCGGGCTGAAGACAGTTTCCGGTGGACTGAAGGCCATTTCCGCGACTGCCTCCGGTGTGGAGAAGACCGCTACGGCCACGTTCGATTTGATTGGCAAGATCTCCGACGCGGGAAGCGCGGCTGGAGCACTGAAGCAACTCGCCGGCTCGTTCAATATTGTCAAGGCAGCTCAATCGGCGTGGAGCGCGGTGACCAAGGCTGCTACCGCCGTGCAGCTGGCATTCAGCGCTGCCTTGGATGCGAATCCGATCGGCATGCTTGTCGTGGCCATCGGCGCGGTCGTGGCCGCGCTGACATGGTTCTTCACCCAAACCGAAACGGGCAAACGACTCTGGAACAGCTTCGCCACATGGTTCATGGGAATCTGGAACCAGATCAGCACCGCATGCCAGCCAATCCTGCAAGCCATCGCCATATTCATCACCCAGACCATGAGCCAAATCCAACAAATCTGGCAAACCGGATGGACACTCATCACCACCGTCCTCCAAAACGTCTGGAACACGATCGGCCCCATCATCATGACCGCACTCACCGCGATCATCACCGGCATCCAAACATTCATCACCACCATCACACCACTCCTGCAAGCCGGAATACAGAACATCCAAACCATCTTCCAAACCGCCGCCACCATCATCAGCACGGTCTGGAACGGACTCTGGAACACCATATCCACCGTCGTACAAGGCGCATGGACCATCATCGCCACAGTCATCAGCACCGCACTCGCCGTCATCCAAGGCATCATCCAACTGGCGCTCGCGGTCGTCAACGGGAACTGGAGCGCCGCGTGGTCGGCCATCCAGGGCATCGTGTCGGCAGTGTGGGGCGGCATCCAAGGCGTCGTCTCCGCCGGCATCGGCATGGTCAGCGGAGTGGTATCCGCCGCATGCTCGACAATCCGGAGCGTGTGGGCCGCGTTGTGGAATGGCGTCGGAAGCATTGTGTCGAGCGTCTGGGGCGGCATCGTCGGCACCGTAAGCAACATGGTTGGCCGTGTCGGGAGCGTCGTGAGCGGGATCGGCGGAACCGTCCGGAGCGCGGTGTCCGGCGCGGGAAGCTGGCTCGTCAGCGCGGGACGCAACATCATCCAGGGATTGATCAACGGCATCACAGGAATGGTCGGCTCGTTGTATTCCAGCATCACCAACGCGTTGTCGGGCTTGGTGGACAAGGCCAAGAACGCTTTGGGCATCCATTCCCCGTCGCGTGTGTTCCGCGACGAGGTCGGCGTGATGGTCGGACGTGGCATGGCATTGGGCATCGACGATTCCGCGCATGTGGTCAGCCGTTCCATGGATTCGCTCGTCTCCACGATGAGCCTCTCCGACGCGGACTGGTCGAAGACCGGCAGGCTGAACGTCACGGCCGGCACCGGCGCCAATGCCGGCGACGGCGATCTGCGGGAACTCATCACGGCCGTCGAATCGTTGCACGACGACCTCGGATCGATCATCGCCAGGTACACGCCGACGATAGGGGACCGCGACTTCGCAAGGAAGGTGAGAAGTGCAATCGCTTGAATACGTGTGCGCGGCCACAGGTGAGCGCATCGGCTTCGAGGGGCCGCTGTACGGCGAGACGCTCACGGGACTGCGCGCCCGCGTCTGGGACTACAGCCTCGCCTCACGTGGCATGACGGGCATCACCCGCAAGGCACGCGAGGCGACAGTCACCGTGAAGATCCACGATTCTCCAGCCACGCTCGACCTACTGCGCCGCCTCGCGGACGCCGACATGGCATCCGGGAACCCGGGCACGCTCGTGGCCGACGGCGAATGGGAAGCCAAAGCGTGGATCACGAAAAGCGAACCGCAATCCATCACGCCCACGATGGTCGAGACGCAGTTGACCATCGTGCTGGCCGATGGCGTGTGGCGCCGTCCGACCATGACGCATTTCACGCCGCGATACGATTCCGGAACCTCCGACCTGGACTATCCATATGATTATCCGCATGATTTCGCCGGCATGGCATTGGGTGCCGAGATCGTCAACGACACGTCCATCCCGCAGCCGGTCAAGCTCACGATATTCGGACCATGCGCGCAACCGTACGTCATCATCGGAACCAACCGGTACGAGGTCGACGTGACCGTGCCATCCGGCTCGCGTCTGGAAATCGACGGCACCGGCGATGTCAGGACCGTCACCATGGTCAGCGGCACCGGGCTCGCCACCAACTGCTTCGCGCAGGCCGTGCGAGGGTCGGGCAAGGATTCCGGCCGGTACGTGTTCCAACCGCTCGCGCCCGGAACACAGCCGATCAGCTGGCCGGGAGGATTCCAATTCGACTTGACGGTCTGCGAGGAAAGGAGCGAACCGCCATGGACCTGATCGTCACCGACGCCACAGGCAAACCCGTGGCGAGCCACGCCTCATACACGCTCGACCTCGCGTTCGGCAGCGGGGAGAACGACTTCGACCTGCAGGTCGAAGACGCCGCGCTCAAGGCGGGGAGCCGCATCATGATCGACGGCACCGAGTACGGCGGCATCATCGACGACACGGATGTCGACGTGGACGGCGGCCTGTCCACCGTCACATGGCATGGCCGCGACTGGCATGGAGTGCTCGCTTCGAAGATCATCGAACCGGACAGGAACAACGATTACCTCACCCTGTCCGGCACGATTCCCGTCATCATGCGCACGCTCGTCAGCCGTGCGGGATTGCAAGGCCTGTTCACCGTCACCGAAGAAAGCGCCGACCACAAGACCACCTGCCAGTTCGACCGGTACGTGGACCTGTACAGCGGTCTGGTCAAGATGCTCAGGGCAAGCGGACTCAAACTCCGGTTGCGTAATGACGGCGACAAGGTATCCATGAGCGCCATGCCCGTCCGCACGATCGGCGACAGCATCGACTCGGACCTCATCGACTTCACCGCCAAACAGGCGGCGCACCCGATCAACCATCTCATCTGCCTGGGCAAGGGCGAACTCAAGGACCGTACCGTCATCCACTGGTACGCCGACGCGAACGGCACGTTCAGCCACACGCAGACCCTCAAAGGCCTTGACGAACGCACCGCCACATACGAGTTGTCCAACGCCGAAGCCGACGAGCTCGAGGACAAGGGCAGGCAGAAATTCCAGGAACTTCGGAACACCAGCACCATCGACGTGGACATTCCCGACGGCATCGACGCGGACGTCGGCGACCTGGTCACGGGCCGTGACAACAACACGGGCCTCGTCGTCACTGCCGAGATCTCCAAGAAGATCGTCAAGGTTTCGGGAGGCGTGCTCACCGTCACCTACGAATCCGGAGGCGCCAGCGCCGGCGGCAACAGCGGAGAATCCTCCATCGGGGATGGTGGCCACGCCTACTACGCGGGAGCCGGCCTCAAACTCGACGCCTGGACGTTCAGCGCCGACGTGACCAGACAGGACATCAGTGCGCTTAATACGGCGTTGGCGGGCAAGCAGCCGAAGGGCGACTACATCACCGGCCTGAGAATCGGTTCGGTGGACACGCTCGCACCAGGCGCGCAGGCCAGCGCGTCGCTCACGGGCGCCGGCAGCGACAAAACCTTGAATTTGGGGCTTCCGACAGGCGGTCAGGGCGCGCAAGGGCCAAAAGGTGAGAAAGGCGATCAGGGACCGCAAGGCGAAAAAGGCGAGAAGGGTGATACCGGGTCCAGAGGAGCGACTGGAGCGGCCGGTGAACGCGGTCCACAGGGCTTGGCAGGCCCGGAGGGGCCACAAGGTCTGCAGGGCCTGCGCGGGGAGAAGGGCGACGCTGGAGCGGCCGGTCCTACAGGGCCGCAAGGCCCCGCAGGACCAACCGGTCTAACGGGGTCCACCGGCCCGCAAGGACCGGTCGGACCGGTTGGTCCGCAAGGCAAGCAGGGAATACAAGGAGTCCAAGGCATCCAAGGTCCGCAGGGCGAAAGAGGCGAAAAGGGCGACAGCGGCATATCCGCTCCCTCGAACGGCTTCTTCACACTCAGCATGGAAGGCGACGGTGACCTATATGTGAATTATCCGGATAATACGAGCCCACCATCGTTCACTTGGGATCCCAAGAGCGGCGACCTGTATGTGGATATACCAGAAAGGTGATTAATGACCAGGCTTCTAATCGGTAATATCAAAGGCCCCAAAGGAGACAAGGGCGATACCGGGGCCACCGGCCCGCAAGGCAAGCAAGGAGCGCAGGGCGTTCAGGGAGCTAAAGGCGACGTCGGCCTTCCGGCGCTCGTGATGAAGAAATCCCTCGTCGGCGAATATCCGGTGGGATCCACTTTCACGGGGAACGTGAGCGAATGGTTGAACCGAACACCACTCGCCAACGAATATTCGACCGCATTGTCAGGTGGCGGAAAATACAGCATCGTCTGGCAGTGCGTTTCACAGTCCGGCAACCTATTCACGGGAAAGACGATTTCCCGTCAATCCATCATCGGTGCGCAAGGCCCCAAAGGAGCCACTGGAGCCGCCGGACCTACCGGTCCGCAAGGTCCTGAAGGTCTGAAGGGCGACAAGGGTGACAAAGGCGATGTCGGCCCCTCCGGAGAAGGAGGCCCCACCGGTCCCACTGGCCCGGTAGGTCCGACCGGTCCTGCCGGACCTACCGGAGCAACAGGCCCCACCGGGCCGCAAGGCAAGCAGGGAATACAAGGTGCGCAGGGACTGCAGGGTCCACAGGGGCCGTCCGGTCCGCAGGGTGCCAGCGGCGTTACGGCGCCCGCATCCGGATTCTTCACACTGCAGGTCGACCCGAACGGAGACCTGTACGCCGTGTACGCGGATACGACCACCGCGTCGGCGGCTCCCGTCTCCTACGATCCGGCGACGGGAGACCTGTACTACATGATCAATGACGGAAAGTAAGGAGCGCATATGACGAAGATTCTGCTCGGCAACGTCAAAGGCCCCAAGGGCGACACCGGACCGCAAGGCAAGCAGGGAGTGCAAGGACCGCAGGGCCCTGCCGGCGCCACTGGCGCGACCGGGGCCACCGGAGCGAAAGGAGAGGCCGGACAACGCGGCGAGACCGGGTTGCCTGCCTTGATCATCACACGCATACTAGCCGGATACTGGACGTCCGCATGCTCGGATTTTGACTGGCAGACACTCAGTTTCAGCCGTGCCCCGGTCGTAGGCGAATACTTCTTCGCCATGACCAACGGCGGCAAGAACTTGATGTACGCGCAGATCACAGCCACCGGGAAAAACGTGACGTTCAAGCCAGTCTCGAACACAAGCCTCGTCGGCCCGAAGGGCGACAAGGGCGAGACGGGCATGAGCGCAAGCCAGGCGTTCATCGCCGCCCACCCGGTCGGCTCCATCTACTGGACCACCTCCACGACAAATCCGGGAACCACCTACGGCGGCACTTGGAAGGAATGCAATACCATCCTTCCGGGACACATCTACCAGCGCACAGCCTGAAAGAGAAAGGAACATCAATGGCACGAACCACGAACATCACCAGATACACCTGCGACCGATGCCACGCCTCCGCATACCTCGCCGACGGTGACCCACGCACCTCCAGCGACTGGCACGACATCACCCACACCACCGTCGACGGAGTCGCACAGGGCGCGCTCGTCTGCACCGCATGCTGGCAGACGTTCAAAGCGCTGGCAGCCACGCAGGACGCCGCCTACGCCGCATACCTCAACAACACAACAGATAGGAAGGAATGACCATGACCATGAATCTCATCACCGGCAAGGCCGGCGCTCCGCACATCACATCCAGCGACCAGGGAGCCATGCAGGCCGGACTGGTCGGAAACGGCAACTACCTGCTGCAAGGCGGCGACGGCAAATTCCCCGCCGTGACCATGCAGTCAGCAAACAAAGCGCTCATCCCGGTCCTCAACCTTGTGATCGAAGGACGATACGCACGCGTCACCGCGGCGGAAACCGTCACCATCGAAAGCGGAGTCACAGGACGGAACCGCAACGACCTAATCTGCGTGAAATACACGCGAGACTCGAACAACATCGAAACGATCGCGCTCGCGGTGCTGAAGGGCACCGCCACCAGTGGCACGGCGGCTGACCCCACGGTACCGTCGGGTAGTATCCTGAACAATTCCGGCACCGTATGGATTCCGATCGCCCGCATTCCGATCAGTGGCATCACCGCTGGAACTCCTGTCATGCTTGTCAAGCAGTTGCCTCCGATGAGCCAACTGTGGGATTCCGTAACCCAGCCATGGAAACCTCCATACACGAACAGCAGACTCACTCTATGTCGCGTCGGACGCATCGTCACGATCAACGGCAACGTCAAGTTCGACGGCAGTGGCCAGCAGAACTACACGACGGCGGTTGAGACCATCCCAGAAGCGTTCCGCCCGCTCGCCGACCAGAGCATCATATCGTTCCCGTCCTGCGGTTTCAGCCTGCTTGTCATGCGTGATGGGAAGGTGCAGATGCTTGGCGACCCGAAATCCGCTTACTCCACGGCGCACGGCTGTTGGATGGCACTGCAATAGCTTTCCGTAGCCCTCACTGCTACCTTTAAGTTTCAGGACACAGGATCGTTTGTTGGCGCCCTATATGGTGGATCCAACACGATTACCGTCAAGGGCAACATGCTGTATGTCGATTTGAGCTCTTTCAAATCAACCGTCGAAGTCTCGAACTATACGGTCTGGTTATATCAGTCAGGGATACGTCCATCGGCCACAATTGGACTGGGATGTGTTGGATCAAGTCTTGCGGATCCGCGCTACAACAAGCAAGCGAATTGGAATCCGGATGGCAGTATTACGTTACTTGGCGGGGTTGGCAGGGAGAACATTCTGATGCAGCGTTTTTCCATGCCGATTCCTAGTGGAGTGACGTTCTCCTAGACAAGTGGCACCGTGATACAGCCTTCGACCCATCCCCAGTTTGCGCTTACTGTCATCTTTCCCGAGGAACGCAAGACGATGGTGTGCTGCGCCACCTGCACTTCGACGCCATGCAATCCGATGCTCGAATTGGATATTGCGGCGCAATGTACCTCGAACGCCGCCTCCAAACCGGCTGGGAGTTTGAGAATCTGTGACACCTCCCACTCTTTCGCCGCGTTCCAATCGGCGTTGAGGCGATTGGCGTGGAATGCGACTAGAAGCATCCTGCCGACCAAGGCGGTGCGGTAATCCACTTTCCAGTTCGTGTTCGGCGCGGAAAGGGTTACGGAAAGCTAGAAATCATGGGATTGGGAAACAAAGCGTGCCGACGCAATCCTGATTGCTGCCAACGTTTCCCATGTTCGCCACTCGGATAGTTCCATCAGCTCTGGCCGTGAGGCTTCGCGCCGTTTGCCCATTTGATACAAGGCAGACAGTCGACAAGTCAACGATGGGACGATACCAGGACGCGAGCTTTACCGGACATTCAACAGCATCCCAACTGCCCGAACCGATTTTCCCACTGAACTTGATCAAAATCATCCTGCCGTTACGCATGATGATCCAATTGGAATCCTGGTACAGGGTTACGGAAAGCTATTCAGGCGAGAATGTAGGTCATCGTCCCGGAGAACGTGCCGCTGTTCTGCACCGCGCCACAATTGACATAACGGAAATTGCCATTCGTTTCCAGAATGAAATCACGCTGGCTGCCACCATCACGCCCCGACCACGTACCATGCGTGACGACCGCAGGCCTCCAACCCTCCGGAATTGTACCGAACTGTCCACTGCCCCACGAGTCAGTGCTCGCGCTTTTCCAGTTGATGCTAATCTGCGCGATCTTGCCAGACTTCACGCCGGTCACGGTGCCATACTGTGATTTAATCAAAGTCTGGGTTACGGAAAGCTACGCGGCTCCGATGATGAGTCTTTCCCATGCCCGCTGCAGACTTCTCAGCACGGACAAATCGGGGCGGAGATAGTAGCGGGCGGTTGTCTTGATGTCGCTGTGACCGAGTTGTCGTGCGACCACTGAGATATCGGCTCCCGCAGCGATTGCCAGAGTGCCGAAGGTGTGCCTGAGGTTCCTTGGCGGCACGCAGGGGAGTTTCATGCGTTGGCACCATGACGTGTAATGAGCTGCCACCTGGTTGGCGTTCAGATCGCCGACCAGCCTGCCGGTTCTGCCGTGGCGCAATTGCGCGAGCCGTTTGACTGCGAACCGTGGTAGTGCGACCGTCCGTCGGCTCTGGTCGGTCTTCGGGTCGGTGACCGTTTCATGTCCAGCGACCCATTGCACTGACCTTTTGACGGTCACGATTCCCCGGCGTAAATCCAAGTCGGCCCATTCAATGCCGACGGACTCGCATCGGCGCAGTCCCGCGCAGACGGAGACCAATAACCAGGCTTCCAACGCGTGACCGTAGAAGCCTTTGAGCAGCCGTCTTACCTGTCTGGCGTCGAGCACGCGCGGCTCATACCGCCGCAGGTGCGGCAGTCTGATTTCACGACGTGTCACGTCATTGTCGGTGACTCCCTTGCGATAGGCGAGTCGGAGTATCGCCCGCAGCACGGCCCACGCCTTGCGCGCGGCGCCGGCCTGATTGAACGAGCCGAGCCACTCCTCGATGTCGTTCGCGGTGATCGACTCCATGTCGACGTCAGCCCATTTCGGCTGGATGTGGCAGCGGTAGGCCGACTCGTAGCCCACCCTCGTGCACTCGCGAAGCTTCCCGCAGGAGGGCCACCAGACCTCATCCACAAACGTTCCCAACAACATTTCAACCTCCAAAATCCCACACGTGGTTATCGCAGCTTCCAACGGTAGCCACGTGTGGGATTTTCCTTTCGGAAGGATTCCCAATGAGCCAGGAAACCATCGTCGCAATCGTTGTCGCCATCATCGGCAGCGGAGGCAGCGGCGTGTTCGTCACCTGGATTCTGAGCAAGGTCGACCAACGTCACGATCCACTGCATGAGGGCGTCAGGGAACTGTTGTTCTGCAAACTCGAGGCTCTGCACCGTCAGATGGTCGATGCAGGTGGTGTTGCGAGCATTCCGTTGAAGCAAAGCGCGGAACGAATATATGCCGCTTACCACGGTCTGGGCGGCAATGGAACCGGAACCTCGATGATCCAAGACATACGTGACGCGCATATCGCGAACACAGATTGAAAGATTCAAAAGATTTCCACACCGTCCGTACAAGGCGGACGGTACGGACAAAGGAAAGGAGAGGAATTGAACATCCTCAACAAAGGCAAACCGAGACACAAGCACATGAATCCACGCCGACAATGGCGCAAGCTACTGACCGCGCTCACGGTCTCCATCTCCATGGCTGTCGCGCCAGCCGCGATGGCCGACATGAACGGATACGACATCTCGAACTGGCAGTGCGGCATCGACACCGCGACCGTGCCGGCAGATTTCGTCATCGTCGGCACCACATGGGGGTCCGGCGGCGTATACGGTGGTTGCCTGTCCAACGGCGTCAACACCGACGCGAACCGTCAGCTCGCCGGCGCCGTCAACAGCGGCAAGGAGACCGGCGTCTACCATTACGCGCGCGGCGGCAACCCCGAGACCGAGGCCAGGTTCTTCGTCGACAACGTGCGAGGATATATTCGCAAAAGCGTACTGATCCTCGACTGGGAGGCGCAGGACAACGCCGCCTGGGGCGACAAGCAGTGGCCACGCAGGTGGGCGCGCGAGGTCAAGCGACTGACGGGCGTGAACCCCATCATCTACACGATGGACTCCGGCTACTGGCAGGTCGCCGGCATGGAGACCGAACTAAACTGCGGCATCTGGATCGCCCAGTACGCCACGAACATGGTCACCGGTTACCAGACTGCGCCGTGGAATATCGGCGCCCGCGGCGAGGTCATGCGCCAGTACACGTCCAACGGCAGTCTCAGCGGCTGGTCTGGACGACTCGACCTGAACAAGTTCCGTGGCGACCGCGCGGCATGGCGCAAGTACGCGAACCCTGACGACAAGGGCGCGGCGGATCTGCCGAGCGTCAAGCCGAAACCTCAGCCCACGACCGCTCCGACGGTCGACCTGAACGCCTTGGCCACGCGCACCATCCGCGGCGACTTCGGCAACGATCCGACCCGCAGGCAGGCGTTGGGTGGCAATTACGCGGCGGTCATGCAGATCGTCAACAGTCGCCTCGGCGGAGGTTCCGGCGGAACGGCCGCCACAGGTTCGCGTAGCGTCGTGGTCCGTTCCGGCGACACCATGAGTGCGATCGCCGCGAGGACCGGACTCCAGCCGGTGTCCGCCTGGCGTGTACCGAGCGGTGACGTCAATCGGATCTATCCGGGGCAGACCGTCACCTATGGCGGCGCGTCCGCGTCCACCGCTTCGAGCGTGGTCGGAGGCCATGTGGTCCGTTCCGGCGAAAGCCTGTGGAGCATCTACGGCTCCGGCTGGCAGTCGGCTGCCGCACGCAATGGCATCCGCAGCCCATACGTTATCTATCCCGGACAGTACCTGCGCTGAAACTCCCGTCTCCACAACTTTAAGCGTTGTGGAGACGGTTGCCGCAATGTTTAAGGAGGTGAAAAATGGATGAATCCAATAGCCCGCAATCCGATTACCTGCTGCCGGGCAGGGTATACGACATACTCAAGTGGTTCGCGTTGATCGCTTTGCCGGCCGTCGCATGGCTCGTCGGAGCGGTCGGCCCGCAATGGGGACTGCCACACTGCGGCGAACTCGTTACGACCATCAACGCGATCGGTTTGTTCGTCGGCGCTCTAATCGGCGTGAGCCAGCTCACGGCAGCCAAGCCGGACAGTTCCAACGAAAAATAAGTGTTGCACCTGTTTCAGGCCCAACACTTAACCGTGAGTGATTCGTACCCTCATGTAACACGCGCCCCTCTCTCAGCATTGCTGGGGGAGGGGCTTTTTCTTTATTCCGCATACAAACCGCATACAAAGACCGTCACGTTGCGTTCCATACAGTCATAACCAGTCACAATTTACAGGATGGCAAAAGCGTTGAAATACCAACGTTTCTCAATCTCCAAACATTCTGTCAAACCAAACCTAAAAACCACCAGATATAACAGAATGTCGCAGGTTCAAATCCTGTCAGCCCGACAACGAAAGTAATGTCCTCCGCAATCGGATAGATTGCGGAGGACATTTAGTTATATACGCGATCGCATCAGTCCTGAATGACGGTGCCGACAATGCCGGAGACGATGGCCATAATCAGCGATCCGATTACGGACCACCAGAATCCATCGATGGTTACTCCCACGTCGAACAGGCTTATGGCCAGCCAAGACGCAAGCTCCATGAACAGCCAGTTGATGATTAACGCGATTAGTCCGAACGAGAGAATCGAAAATGGCAATGCGATGGTGTGCACGATCGGTTTGATCGACGCGTTGATCAACGCAAGGAACAACGCGAACGCGCCGATGCCGAGAATGGGTGGTTCGCCAACGGCGTGCATGCCGGGAAGCAGTGTGACCATGACCCCGGCCGCAATGGTCAAAACCAACCAACGTGAAATGAAATGCTCCATGACAGCATCGTATTACATTGCGTTGTCTTATGAAAAAGGAATGTATTTGTGGAACATGCCAGGAAGACGACCTATGCGAGACGGGCGCGGCGTTTTCCACATGGTTTGGTTACCATGAACCATATGGAAGCACTTCATGAGAACCTGTGGCCGGCACCGTATGCCGGCAAACCGTTGAACGCCACTGTGGTGGTACCGGGCAGCAAATCACTGTCGAACCGTTATCTCATTCTCGCGGCGCTCGGACATCGACCCGTGCGATTGGTCGGTCTATTGCGTTCACGTGACACCGAGTTGATGATGGACGCGTTGCGCGCGTTGGGAGTGCGCTGCGAAATCGACGAGCAGGTTGACACCACGGTTACAGTGGTGCCGCCGTCCGACGGCCGGTTCCACGGTGGTACGAAGGTGTTCTGCGGTCTTGCGGGAACGGTGATGCGCTTTGTGCCCGGTCTTGCCATGTTCGCGGACGGTCCTGTGGCTTTCGACGGTGACGAGCAGGCGTACGCGCGTCCGATGAAGCCGGTGTTGGACGGTCTTGAACAGTTGGGGGCATGTATCGAATACCACGGCGAGGAAGGTCGACTGCCATTTACAATCACTCCACCTCAAACGGTGAGCCAGTGCGCTGAGCCGAGCGTGGTCAGCATTGATTCTTCGGGATCCTCGCAGTTCATTTCAGGACTATTGCTCATCGGCTCTCGAGTGCCAGGCGGTTTGGAACTGCATCACACGGGGGAGAAGACGCCGAGTTTGCCGCATATTCGCATGACCGTGGCCGATCTGCATGGTTCCGGCGTGCGTGTCAACGCAGACGAACACGCTCGCGTGTGGACCGTGCAGCCGGGAGCCGTGCAGTTGCCCGAAACTGTGACGGTCGAACCTGACCTGTCGAATGCCGCCCCGTTCCTTGGCGCAGCGCTCATCGCCGGAGGAACCGTGCGCGTACCTCATTGGCCGGAATCCACTACGCAACCCGGAGGCATGCTTCCGGGATATTTGGAACGTATGGGAGCCGAGATCAGCTTCCCGGTGATTGACGACGTCCGGTACTGCGAAGTGACCGGCAACGGTCATGTCAGCGGCCTAGGTGATTTCGACTTGACGGCGGCAGGTGAGATCGCGCCGTCGCTTGCAGCGATTCTGGTTTTTGCGGACAAGCCTACCCGCATGATCGGCATCGGTCATTTACGAGGGCATGAGACGAACCGTCTGGAGGCTTTGGCCAACGAGATTACGCGCGTTGGGGGAGCTGCCCACGAACTGCCCGATGGATTGGAGATAACCCCTGTGTCGGCGAATCGTCTTAGACCATCCGTGATGGAGACTTATGCCGATCATCGTATGGCCACATTCGCGGCGATGCTTGGCCTACGCATCAAAGGCATCCAAGTGAAGAACGTCGCCACGACGGCGAAAACCCTACCGAATTTCGTGGATCTGTGGAATGACATGCTTGTTTGACGGATATGCAAAAGTGACGTCGGGGGACGTTCGGTCCGTCTGACGAGAGCGGACTTGTTTCCGTAACATAGCGGAAGGGGCTTTCCACAAACTATTCTT
>ERZ1027072.328-NODE-328-length-14152-cov-4.915869_pt1 | contig 14152 bp, 20 predicted proteins | sample MGYA00519418_ERZ1027072 | MGnify/ENA primary metagenome ERZ1027072 (study PRJEB26926, sample SAMN06164764) | human gut metagenome | biome: ENVO:00009003; feature: ENVO:2100002; material: ENVO:00002003 | host: Homo sapiens | place: USA | collected 2012 ...
GGAAACCTACCATAGAAATATGACAAGGCGCTGGGTGCTTAGCCTACTGCTACACCACTGAAGAAACGGAAAAACTGGAACTCATGCGCCTTACGGACAAACTCGGCGGCAACATAGAGCTTGCAATAAGGCAGCTCGCAGAGAGCAAACGTAACAGTAAGTAACATTCAAAAATCAAGAAAGACATGAAATTTACCGAATGGATAAGACATCGGATTGTCGGTCGCTTCCGGGAACCGGACCACCGGGAATTGCAGGAGATTGCTCAAAAAGCCAAACGTCTTGCCGGTGTGTACAATCACGGGGAACTTGCAAAGCTTATCCGGGAGTACAGTCATTCGGAAAAAGCTATTGAACAGATCGCCCTGCTGATAGCGAAATCCGAACCCTTCGATTCTCCCATATCAACGATGAACAAGGAATCCGTAGATATGATGGATGTATTGACGGATACTCCATTTATGGCGAAACACGGCTCTCAACTGACGGATATCCCACCATGGGAAGCCACATCAGTGCATGGTTTGTTCGCAATGTACACCATTATGCGTGATTGGGGATGTACGAAATATCCGATGAATAGAATTGAACGCCCGCCACATAGTGAAGTAATATCCGCAATAAGAATATTGGACTTCCAGAGAAAGAGCCGGGATGTATCTGAACTATGCGAACTCGCCTCATACAGCATGGTGCCATCGACCTACGTCAAACTGCGCTATGGCATTGAGGACAAATGCAGTACCTATGAATGGCTCGAAAGCTATCTGATGGACAGGGATGACTGCTGCATTGAGCCTGATGTCAGGATGAACATTCCCCGTATAGAAGCCGAGATGTGCGCGGCGGCTGAAAAGGCGGTCGAGAATATCCCCGGAGTCCGTCTGCCGGACTTCTATCTTGAGGGACTTGACCGGGAGCTTGACAAATTGGGGCGTATCGCCGTGTCACCGGATGCTTCAAACGACCTTATCAATGTGCAACCGGATTTTCTGGTCAAATACGGTATTGACAAGACCGCAGCCCCGGAAGAACAATCCCGTCAGGCACAGAAAGCCTACAAAGAACTGGATAACAGATTAGTCCGGGTTACCAGCCGCAGACCTTATGCTGACGAATTCTTCGCATCCCTCAGACACGGGAAAGAAAAAGTGGCAGAGGTAGACCGTCCGAGACCGGTGCACAAGCCTATCCTCCGTAATCCGCCGTCCAAAGGGCGAAAAATGGGACTTTGACTTTCAACAGATTTTTATTCACCATTAAAACAGAAACATCATGAAAAAGAAAATTCTCATGCTGTGCATGGGCTGCTTCCTTGCCAGCCTCACAGCAAAAGCGCAATGGGTCGTGAGCGACCCGGGCAATCTAGCACAGGGCATCATCAATGCCGCCAAGAACATTGTTCACACGTCCTCCACAGCCACTAATATGGCGAATAATTTTCAGGAGACTGTAAAAATCTACAAGCAGGGCAAGGAGTATTACGACGGATTGCGCAAGGTCAAGAACCTTGTCCGGGATGCCCGCAAGGTTCAGCAGACCATCCTGATGGTGGGCGATATCACGGACATCTATGTCACCAGCTTCGAGCGTATGCTCAGCGACCCGTATTTTACGCCGGAAGAACTGAGCGCGATTGCTTTGGGGTACACCAAACTGCTGGAAGAAAGTGCCCATCTGCTGAACGATTTGAAGACGGTGGTCAACGAGAACGGGCTTTCCATGAACGACAAGGAAAGGATGGATATCATCGACCGCTGCTACAACGACATGTTGCAAAACCGCAGTCTGGTACAGTATTACACCAACAAGAACATCGGGGTGTCCTACCTGCGCGCCAAGAAACGGAACGACCTGGACCGCGTGATGGCACTCTACGGCTCACCGAACGAACGTTATTGGTAATTATTCCTAATCCGCTTTCATTATGTTATTGTTGGCTATAGATTTTGACAACCTGCATCAGATTTTACAGAATCTGTATGTGGAAATGATGCCGCTCTGCTCAAAGATGACCGGTGTGGCAAGAGGCCTTGCCGGTTTGGGAGCGCTTTTCTATGTGGCGTATCGTGTATGGCAGGCTCTGGTCCGTGCCGAGCCTGTGGATGTCTTTCCGCTTTTGCGTCCGTTCGCCTTGGGGCTTTGTATCATGTTCTTTCCGACACTCGTTCTGGGTACGCTGAACAGCATCCTCTCGCCCGTCGTGAAAGGGACCCATACCATATTGGAGTCGCAGACCTTTGACATGAACGAGTACAGGGCGCAGAAGGACAAGCTGGAGACTGAGGCGATGAAACGGAATCCCGAGACAGCCTATCTGGTCGACAAGGAGACTTTTGACAACAGGCTGGACGAGCTGGGCGCGTTTGACGCTATAGAAGCCTGCGGAATGTATGTGGACCGTGCCATGTACAACATGAAAAGGGCCGTGCAGAATTTCTTCCGCGAACTGCTGGAACTCCTGTTCAATGCGGCGGCGCTGGTCATCGACACGCTGAGGACATTCTTCCTGATCGTGCTTTCGATACTCGGTCCCGTTTCCTTTGCCATCTCCTGCTGGGACGGTTTCCAGGCTTCTCTCAGCCAGTGGTTCGTCCGCTACATCAGTATCTACCTGTGGCTTCCCGTAAGCGACCTGTTCAGCAGCGTGCTGGCGAGAATCCAGATATTGATGCTGCAGAGGGACATCGAACAGCTTTCCGACCCGGATTTCATCCCCGACAGCTCAAACGGGGTTTACATCACTTTCCTCATTATCGGCATCATCGGGTATTTCACCATCCCGACCGTATCGAACTGGATTGTGCAGGCCGGAGGCGGTGCGGGCAATTATGGAAAGAACGTGAACCAGGCGGCATCCAAGACAGGCTCCGTGGTGGCCGGGACTGCCGGAGCGGCGGTGGGAAACATTGCCGGCAGGCTTATCAAGTAATAACAGTATAAAACATTTACAGAATGGAATTCAAATCATTGAAAAATATCGAGAGCAGCTTCCGACACCTGCGTCTGTTCGGAATCGTCTATCTGTGTGTATGCACCCTGCTTGTGGGATTTTCCGTATGGAAGGCTTACAGTTTCGCGGAAGCGCAACGGGAGAAGATCTATGTGCTGGATGAAGGCAAGTCACTGATGCTGGCCCTTTCACAAGACCTGGAGCAGAACCGCCCGGTGGAAGCAAGGGAGCATGTCAGACGGTTCCACGAACTGTTCTTTACGCTCTCGCCCGACAAGAATGCGATTGAAGGCAATATCCGGAGGGCCATGTTCCTCAGTGACCGTTCCGCCTATGCCCATTATGTGGATCTGGCAGAGCAGGGATATTACAACCGGATAATTTCGGGTAACGTGAACCAGCGTGTAGGGATTGACAGCGTCAAGTGCGATTTCCATACCTATCCGTATGAGGTCGTGACCTACGCGAAACTCTCCATTATCAGGGAGAAGAGCGTGACCGAGCGCAGCCTCGTCACGCGTGGCAGGCTGCTGAACTCCACCCGCAGCGACAATAATCCGCACGGCTTCATCCTCGAAGCCTTCCGTGTGGTGGAGAACAGGGATATAAGAGTGTATGACCGTTAAAATTCAGAATGTATGAAAAAGATGTTTGTAAAAATCAAGGAATCCGTGGAAGAAAAGCTGCGGAAGCTGTGTGCCGGGCTTAGCCCGGAAAAGAGAGTGCCGGCAATTGTCATGCTGGCTGCCCTGTTTGCCATCGGAAATTTCTATATGATTTTCCGTGCCATCCATGACATCGGACGGGAGAATGTACGGCCGGAAATCATAGAGATACCCCCGATGGAAATTCCGGATGTCGTTCCTGCCGATACACTCCCGGATAAAAGGGTGCAGGAAATGGAAGAGTTTTTTAACCGATTCAATCAGAAAGAAAATGAGTAATGACGTCAATAAATTGAAACAGAGGCTGGAAATCAGGAAATACCTGGTTTTTGCCGGGATGTTCCTCCTGTTCCTCGGAGCGATGTGGCTCATTTTCGCACCGTCCGAAGAGGAAAAAAAGAAAGAGAAAAAAAATGCGGGATTCAACACCGAGCTTCCCGATCCGAGGGAAGCGGGCATAGAAGGGGACAAGATTGCCGCCTATGAGCAGGCTGACATGAAACGCAAACAGACGGAAAAACTGCGTACGCTGGAGGATTTCTCCGGGATGGCAGACGGGAACTCCGGGACTGTCGTGGAATTGTCACCGGATGCGGATGCCAAGGATGGCAGTTCTCGTGAAGGTGACAGAAGGAATGAAGCCTGTTCTTCATCCGTCTCCGCCTACAATGACATCAACAGGACGCTCGGCAACTTTTACGAGTCACCGCAGGAAGATCCGGAGAAGGAGGCGTTGAAAGCCGAGGTGGAACAACTCAAGCAGGCGGTCGCCGCACAGAACGCGCAGCCGGGTTACGAGGAGCAGGTAGCTCTCCTGGAAAAATCCTATGAGCTTGCGGCCAGGTATATGCCGGGCAATGGCAGTGTGAATACGGACAGCCGTTCCGATAATGAAAGTCCCGGGCGGAACGGAAAGGCGAAAGCCGTTCCCGTGGGGCTGGTTTCCACACCGGTGGTATCATCGTTGCCGCAGCCTGTCAGTGATTCTATACAGCTTACAGGAATGGCACAACCGGAAAGATTCCACACGCCAATCGGTCATAAAGAAGAGAGAAATGTGAGGAATACCATCCGGGCCTGCATCCACGGGGACCAGACCGTCATCAGCGGTCAGGGAGTGAGGATGAGACTGCTGGAGCCGATGCGTGTAGGGAAGCATATCCTGCCCAAAAACTCCCTGCTTACCGGAGAAGGGCGCATACAGGGTGAAAGGCTTCACGTCAATATCCTTCAGGTGGAATATGGCGGTATCATCATCCCCGTGGAACTTGCCGTGTATGACAATGACGGGCAGGGCGGCATATTCATTCCGGGGTCAATGGAGGCTAACGCCGTCAGGGAGGTTGCCGCCAATCTGGGGCAGAATCTCGGCACGAGCATCTCCATCACCAACCAGTCGGCAGGCGACCAGCTGCTTTCCGAACTCGGAAAGGGTGCCATACAAGGTGTCTCGCAGTATATATCCCGGAAGATGCGTGAGGAGAAGGTGCATCTCAAGTCAGGCTATACCCTGATGCTTTATCAAGACAACGATCAATAACAATCCATTAAAATTCAATCGACATGAAAAAGTTTTTTGTAATGCTTGCCCTTGCATGGGGCACTGTGGGTGCTTTCGCCCAAAATGAAGCCGACAGCGTAGCGGCGGTAAACAATGCCGTCACACTGGCCAAGGATGTGTATCCTCAAAAAGAGGAGGACGGAGACCTCTATCACGGTCTGACCCGTAAACTCACCTTTGACAGGATGATACCTCCATACGGGCTGGAAGTGACCTATGGAAAGACCACGCACATCATTTTCCCGTCATCGGTGCGTTATGTGGACCTCGGTTCTCCGAACCTCATTGCAGGCAAGGCGGACGGTGCGGAGAATGTCATCCGTGTAAAGGCCACCGTGAAGGACTTCCGTGAGGAGACCAACATGTCCGTGATTACCGAAAGCGGAAGTTTTTACACCTTCAATGTGAAGTATGCGGAAGAGCCGCTGCTGCTGAATATCGAGATGAAGGATTTCATTCATGACGGAAGTGAGGTGAACCGCCCCAACAACGCCCTTGACATCTACCTGAAGGAATTGGGCTGCGAATCGCCTAAATTGGTACACCTTATCTCGAAGTCCATCCACAAGGACAACAGACGGCACATCAAGCATATCGGGTGCAAGGCGTTCGGCATCCAGTACCTGCTCCGCGGACTCTATACGCACAACGGCCTGCTTTATTTTCATACACAGATAAAGAACCGCTCCAACGTGCCTTATGAGGTGGATTTCGTGACTTTTAAAATTGTGGACAAGAAGCTGATGAAACGTACCGCCATCCAGGAACAGGTGATATTCCCACTGCGTGCTTACGACTATGTAACGTCCGTCGCGGGAAAAAAGGACGGGCGCACCGTTTTTGTCTTCGACAAATTCACCATCCCCTCGGACAAGGTACTGGTGGTGGAGATGCACGAGAAAGGCGGTGGCAGACACCAGACCTTCACCGTGGAAAGTGAGGACATCGTGAGAGCCGGGGTTATCAACGAACTTAAAGTGAAGTAGCCATGAAGAAGTATCTGTTCCTTTTTGTTACAGCCGTGTCGCTTGCCCTGTTTTCAGGGCGGGCGCACGCCCAGCGGTACCTGCCCGGGATGAAGGGCGTGGAACTGCGCGGAGGATTTGCGAACGGCTCAAAGTCCCCCTTGAATTATTATACCGGATTTGCCGTTTCCGGATACACCCCAAAAGCCAACCGCTGGGTCATAGGCGCCGAGTATCTGATGAAGAACTACGGGTATCGGAATGCGAGCGTACCCCGTGCGCAGTTCACGGCAGAAGGCGGCTATTACCTGAAATTCCTGTCTGATCCGACAAAGACGGTCTTCCTCTCGGTCGGCGGTTCCGCACTGGCCGGCTATGAAACCGTGAATTGGGGAGACAGGATGCTGTTTGACGGTTCAACGCTGCTCGCCAAGGATGCGTTTGTCTATGGCGGCGCGATAACCCTGGAGCTTGAGGCATACCTGACAGACCGCATCGTCCTTCTTGCCGGTATCCGGGAACGTGTATTGTGGGGAAGCTCGCTGGACCTGTTCACGACACAGTTCGGTCTGGGCGTAAAATTCATAATCCATTAAAACCGTACCGCTTATGACTATAGAAGAGATAAGAGACATTCCTATCGCCGTTTTTCTGGCACGGATGGGATATGAACCGGCAAGAAGACGGGGGGATGAATATTGGTATCTGGCCCCGTATCGGGAGGAGCGCACCGCCTCGTTCCAGCTGAATGTCCGTAAAGATATATGGCATGACTTCGGTACCGGACAGGGAGGCGACATATTCACCCTTGCCGGGGAGTTTATCGGCAGCGGGGATTTCAAGGCGCAGGCCAGGTTCATAACAGAGATATGGGGCGGTCTTGCTCCCGAACACAAGACCGTTTTCCGCTCCGGGGAAAATGACAGGGAGGATTCCCATAGGCAGGAAAGTTTCACGAAGGTACAGTCCGGACCGCTGCACAACAGAGTCCTGCTCCGTTATCTGGCGGAACGTGGCATTAGCGGTGATGTGGCTATGCCGAACTGCAAGGAGATCAGGTACACCTTGCACGGGAAGCGGTATTTCGCCATCGGTTTCAGGAATGTCAGCGGTGGGTACGAGGTGCGCAACCGCTTTTTTAAGGCCAGTCTCTCTCCGAAAGACATTTCGCTGATGGACAACGGTTCGGATACTTGCAATCTCTTCGAGGGGTTTATCGACTGCCTCTCGTGGATGCAACTCGAATTGGGATGTGGCGACGACTATCTCGTACTGAACTCGGTGGCATTGCTGGAACGCTCGTTCCCCGTTCTTGACAGATATGAGAGAGTCAACTGTTACCTGGACCGGGACGAAGCCGGACGGCGCACGCTGGAGGCTCTCCGCAAACGCTATGCGGATAAAATAGTGGACTGTTCCTCTTTGTACAAAGGATACAAGGATCTGAACGAATACCTGCAGAACAAGTTTCTGTAAAAATAGAATTAAGTATAACGTATTAAAATCTGATTGAATATGAATGCATTGAATAAAAAAAGAGGATTGGCCGGAATGACGGCAATCCTGTTCCTGGGTCTGGTGGCTTGTCTGTTGTCCGCCTGCAATGATGAAGTGGATGTACAGCAGTCCTATCCGTTCAAGGTGGAGACCCTGCCTGTCCCCACACGTATTGTGAAAGGCGAGACGGTGGAAATACGGTGTGAACTCAAACGTGAGGGACGGTTTTCCGATGCCCGCTACACCATCCGATATTTCCAGCCGGACGGCAAGGGTACGCTCCGTATGGATGACGGGATGGTGCTGCTGCCCAATGACCGCTATCCCCTTGACAGGGAGGTGTTCAGGCTATACTACACTTCTGAAAGCGAGGACCAGCAGACGATAGACATCTATTTCGAGGACAACAGCGAACCGGCACAGCTTTGCCAATTGACTTTTGACTTCAACAACGAGACGGAGGACGAGGATTCCGTCGTGACTGCGGATAGTAAGGAATTGCCGGTCACAATTGTCGGACACTAAGCCGGTCCTGCCTATGATGAAGTTAAAAGCAATATGGTTTGCGGTGCTTTCCGCTGCGGTCTTTTTTTCAGGTATGCCTTCAAGGGCGGAGAATCCGGTAAAGGCAAGTCCGGACAGGTTCAGTATTGCGGTCGAGTGTGTCAAGCGATTCGAGGGTTGGCATGGAGAGAAAAAGCATTGGCCTTATGTCGGGTGGGGTCACAAAGTTCTTCCCGGGGAGAGGTTTACCAACGGTATTACAAAAGCACAGGGCGATTCCATTCTGAGAGCAGACCTCCGTAAGTTGTGCCGCATGTTCAGTTATCTGGGACGTGATTCTTTGTTGGCAGCAGTCCTTTCATATAATGTGGGACCCTACAGATTAAAAGGATATGGGAAAAGACCGAAGAGCCGGCTGTTGAAGAAACTGGAGTCGGGCGACCGTAATATTTACAAGGAATATGTCTCTTTCAGGTGCTATAAAGGGAAAGTGGTTCCGAGCATCGAACGGAGAAGGAAGGTGGAATTCATGCTGCTTTTTGAAGAGTAATTGAAAAAGGGAGAATCTTTCAGTTGTTTTCGACTGTCAGGTTCTCCCTTATGCGTATTGTCGGAATCAGGCCATTTGTGCGGCTTGTATGTCAGCTTACCGGAACGGCATCCTGTACTTCAGCTGCTTCCGGCAGATGGGAAAGCAGGAGTTCCGCCATGGCTCCGTTCTGTGGAATAAGGGCCGGGAAGTCTGTCTTTCTGGGCTTGTATATCTCTGTGGCTATATTGTATAATTCCCAAGCGGTAATCTGTCCTTTGCTCATGGCCAGTTTAAGCACCTCTTCCGTGAAGATGGAAATCTGTCCCTGGTTCAGTGGATAGGTTTCCACGGAGGATGAGAGGTCCCTGTCCGAACTGTCGTGGGAGACACGCAACGCGGTCAGCAGACCTATGTACATATAGATTTCCTCCATAGATATAATCCGGCGTTTCAACCGTTGTATGCGTTCGATGTCCTCGTTCATGTTCACCTCGAAATTGGCCAGCCAACCATCCACGGTTTCGAACACCTCTTCCGTCGAGACTTTCTTCTTGCCGTAATTGCAGACGCTTCGCTCGGGTGAAAGGATACACTGGTTATGACAGATTAGCACGCAGGGGCCTATGGCTGCCTGTATGCCGTCCTGGTGGTAGGCGATGACCAATGTCGTGGTCAGTTCGTCCGTCTCCCAATCCTTGATCCGGATGGTAGCGAAAATACGGCGCAGGATATGGGCTTCCACGGCTTTTTCGCCATGTGTCTGTTCAACCTGCGGGAGGATGCTCACTCCCGGCTGTGTCTTGTTCCTGTTCTGGGCAGCGAAGATTTCTTCCACCTCATAGTCGAGATTGTATTTCTCGCAGATGTCCATCATGCGCCGGATGACCTGGTAATGGTAGATGCCCTGCACCGGATTGTTGTAGATGTCATTCTCTTTATAGGTGCGTTGAAGTGTCTCGAAGTTCATCACTTCAATTCCGTTTTTCTGGAAGTCAAACTGCTGTTGTCTTTCCATTACTGCCAATGTCGTTTCCATATTGAATTGAATTTTATAAAGTTAATATTGTCGTTTGCCTCTCATCAGGTGTGTATCTGCCATCCATGGAACGGCTGTAGTGTCACGGCGAAAGAACGGTCCGGTATTCCGTGATAGAGCAGACCGCCCACGATGCCTGTCCTTCCGTCGGGATAGCGTTGGGTGAAGCCGAACGAGTACGGGGCATGGTCATAGTAGAGTGAGATTTCGCTGGGACAGTCAGGATTTTCTTCCCAGCTCTTCAACCGTTCCAGGCATTTCTGGAGTGAGATGTCACCGATGGATTCGGCATAACGCTTTACATTCTCGAAATGTTCTTCATTCAGGATTTTCATGATTCATTGTATTTTATCTGTTAAACACGTCCGGCTCCGGGAGCCGGTATTTTTATTTCTCGCCTGCTTGACTGTCCCGTGGCAGTACCCGCAAGGTTTGGCGAAAGAAAATACCGCAGCCGTCAGGCGAGGATGATTTTCTTTCAGCCAACCCCGCAAGGGGCCTGACCTTGACAGGGTACACCGGACACGGGACTACCTTTGCAGGGTGGGAAATAAAATACACGGTAGTGTGCTTTGCATGGTCTGTGGCGATTCTCTTCCTGATTTGTTCGCCATTGCCGGACAAATGGTGTATTTTTGTAATTTCTAATTTCAGGCTTATGGAAAACTATATAAAGAAAGCGGCGGATGCTTTCCTTGTGGAGCGTCCGTACGGTATGCGTGTGGATTACAGGAAGAAAGGATTCGTGCTGTTTAACCGTAACCTCAATGTGTTGGGAAATGCGGAACAGACCCGTCTGGAAGAACTGCCTCTGGAGCGGTTCAATGTGGAGGAGATTCCGTTGGAGGGTGAAGTCGTGGAGGAACACGCAGGATTTACCGATGTATTCTTCTATACCGATCTGACCAATCCCTATGCCGGATATGTACTGAATTTGCAAAAGCTTAAAGCCTATAACCGGTTTATGTTTCCGCTGGCAATGGCGCTGAACCGTGAATTGTGAGGCCGGAAGATGGCAGCGGTAACAGTTGCATGAAGCAGGCCGTTACCGCCAGCATTTATTGTTTGCCCTCTTTTTCTGTTATGAACGCAAGATAGGCGGACACGGCCTTATGGCATCCGGTAAAGTCCGGAGTCCGGTGACCTTTGATTTTCCGGTAACTGATGGTTCCTTCCTTATTTATGCCCATAACATGCCTGTTGAATGTCCCTTTGGTTCTGATATGGATGTCAAAACCGTCCCTTCCGGTGATTTCAAGGAACATTCCTCCCGTGATCCGTTCCCCGTCCAGGAATTTCTGTTTCTGTTCATCGAGCAGCCGCTGATGTTGCTCTTCCCGCGCTCTGCGCTCTTCCGCCTCTTTCTCCTCCCACTCCCTGCGTTTCTGTTCCTGCTTCCTTTTGTACGCCTCACGGGCTTGCACCAAGGGGGTGGCGTCAAGTCCGAGAGCCTCGAACACGCGGACGGAGATCAACCTGACGAAGGTTCCTCTTTCCGCATCCTGAAGCGTATCCGCGATCCAGTTCCTGCAATAGGTGGCGGCTTCCTCTCTGCAACCTTCTCCCTTGAGAAACCGGCGTGAATACTGCCCGCTGGAAAAATAAACGTTTTCAATCCGGCAGACCACATGGAAACAGTCATCGTCTTCATTCCCGTCTTCGTTCTTTCTCGACAGGGAGAGATATACATTCTCCGCATACGGCTCCAGTTCCATATAAGGAGCCACGACGGTATTCCCGTCAGACTTGTACTTGAACACTTTTGCTTTCATATTATCGTTCAGTTTGTCGGTTGTTGAATATTTCATCTATAATCTCTTTCCCGCTTCTTTCACCCTTCAGGAAGGCAAGGAAGCGCCTCAAAAAGAGCCGGGCACAGTCAGTGCCCAGTTGGGAGCTTTCACCGTCTTTGGTTGCGCATACCGCAAAACGCCCCAGTCCGAAACTGTCCTGTTGCGGTATGATGTGGTAAGACAAGTCCTCGCTTGCGTTGATGTGCAACCCACGACGGAAAACATAGAAAGTTTTCGGGATTCTTCTGTCGGTATCGATTTCCATACGCTTGTAACCGTGGTGTTCCAATAACCGGACCAGTTCCCTGTTTGTCGGAATTGTATGTCCGATCCAGTCCGGCCAGCTTATATTTTCTATTATGTGTCCGTAATTGTCATATAATATGTTGAACTGTTCCTGGTATTCATCGTAAAATTCCCCGTTCCCGTTGCACATTTCCTCCAACGCGATGCCGTTTTTACGGACAAGGGCAAGGTCGCCCAGTCCACACGCGATTTCATTGAGCAGCGTGCGTTCCTCGTCCCTGTCTTTTGCCGTTCCGTAAATTCTAAGCAGGGAATACCGGTGTAGCGCCGAACGGGATGGCATATCCAGTTTTTCCCATATCCCATCGTCTCCTATAGCCTGTCTGGTGTTTTCCGGAAGTCCGTACCACCACTTGTCCAAATTGTTTGTATCCATAATTCCTGAATCAGATTGTTTTCAAATTCTGTTTTGAGTACCATGCCTGATACGCGGCGGCATACTCCTGACGTTCCCGTTCCAGGGAATCTCTCATCTCAGGGGTGTACCCGAGCAGGCGGATGTATCCTCCGTTATAGCCGGTGAGTTCGCACCTTATTCCGGCTTCCTCCAGTTTGTCGATGCGTTTTTGGGCCATTTTTGCGCTTGAATATTCCTTCGGCCAAAAATAGAGTTCGCCCCGTGAGCCGAAACAGTCTTCCCCCAGAATTATTTCCCCGGCATACTTCCGGCTTTCGATGAAGCCGAAACGCGCTTTGCCCAATGCCCGGCGCATTGCCTTGTGTGCCGGACCTTCCGGATGCTTGAATACCTCCGGTTTGTCTTTGCTGTCGAGTCTGGGCGGTTCCACCTTGTACGGCTGTTTGTAACTTCCGATTCCAAGTGTCAGGTAAAAGTTGGTGTGAAAATAGTCCGTCATGGGGTCGCTGTCGTCGAAATTGTACGACATGATGAAATCGCAGATATTCATCATTACTTCTTTTTCCCTGTCCGTCAAGGATTTGTCTGAATGGATATGATGGTGGTTGACATCGCCTTGAACTTTTCCAGACTCTTTGGTGAACGCCTCGAAATCCGCTTTCATCAACCGGATATGGATGGAGTGGCAATTCTCCCGTCTGACAGAGAACTTGTATCCCGGATAGGTCTCCTTGAGCCATGCCCGTACCAGTGCCACGATTTCCGGCGCATGCTGCCCCTTGTAATTGCGGCCTTTCCAGCGGTATTCGTTATACACGTACTCGGTGTATTCCTTTGCCGTGGCTCCCGGATAGTCATGTTCATATCCGGTTGAAGCCGCTGAAACATCCGGTTTGTCTTTCCATATCCCGTACAGTTTTTCAAACTCGGTGTTCACCCGTTGCATGATTGCAGTGTCACCACCCTTGTCCGGATGGTGCTGCAATGCCAGGCAGCGGTATTCCTTCTTCAGATCCGCCATGCTGTGTATGTTCTGAAAATAAGCCATAGCCATAAGTCTTTATGCCCCTGCGAGGCGGTTGATAAAATATTCCTGATAATCAAGGTCAAGCCCGAGGTTGCTGCACGCCATCCCGATGTCGTCTCCCCTCAAGTCATCCGCTTCCTGCAATTCACGCAGGTATCTGATTTCGGAATCCAGGTATTCCTGCGCTTCCGTCTGACTGCAACCGCATGAGTTACTTATCAGTTCAATGATGTTTGTCTGCATATCATTCGTTGTTTGAGGTATGTTTATTATAGATTTCCCGTTTATATTCGTAGTCCCGGCTGTTCCACCACCGGCCTGCCGCATCGACAAATGTCTGCGGACTTTCGGCAGGCGGACAGTCACAGACTTTCAACCCTGTGATTTGTTCCTTTGTTTCAAAACCGCACGACTCCCACCAGCCCTGCATCTTTTGTGTGAACTCCGCCTTAGTACAGAAAAAGACCTGAACGCCACATTCTTCACACCATTTTCCGTCAGACCAGTGTCCGTCATTGTCATCATACACATAGCTGATATGTTCATTCGTATTGGCGTTTACCCATACTTGAATTTCCAACTGTTGTGAGCCGCATTCTTTGCATACAAGGATGTCGGAATCGTCCGGTTCTTTTCGGAAAGCCCTGCCGGACTCCTCTCTCCGGAAACGGAATATATCCCGTTCGCTGTCTGTATGAACTTCGATGGCACGCTGGCAGGTGAAGTCTTTGTCGGCGAGAAATTAACGACACCAAAAGCAACCGTTTCGTCCGCTTGGGCCAAAGCTTGGATGCGGGCTTATTACGACTGCGACCAACTGGCTCTACTCGATCCCGAATTAAGTTCATTAGCCGGCAAGAACCTGCTAGCCATAGACATCGAAATCAGCCATAGCTCCGACGCGGCCCACTGGTATTTCTGTCTCTTATACACATCTCCGAGCCCACGAGACGCG
>ERZ1027072.341-NODE-341-length-13831-cov-5.932274_pt1 | contig 13831 bp, 10 predicted proteins | sample MGYA00519418_ERZ1027072 | MGnify/ENA primary metagenome ERZ1027072 (study PRJEB26926, sample SAMN06164764) | human gut metagenome | biome: ENVO:00009003; feature: ENVO:2100002; material: ENVO:00002003 | host: Homo sapiens | place: USA | collected 2012 ...
AGCTCAACAGAAAAGATTATAGCACTGAAAGAGCTTTGACAACTTTGGTAGGTAAGCGTCGTTCTTTGCTGAACTACCTGAAGAGCCGTGATATCGAAAGATACCGTGCTATTGTTAAAGAACTTGGTCTTCGTAAGTAATCCGTTACTTGCTGCAGGCAAAAAAATAAGCCGCTTTTCCTTCAAGGGAGAGCGGCTTATTTTTTGTACCCTCGTCGGGAATCGAACCCGAATCTAAAGTTTAGGAAACTTCTATTCTATCCGTTGAACTACAAGGGCAATCTTCCGCAAAAGTAAGTCTTTTTATTGAATATCCATGATTTTGGTATGAAAAAAGCGGTTTCCTGTTGATTTTTACGCCTTTTTTAGCTGCCATGGAAAACCTCGAAGCGTTTGGAAGAAAACGCCAAAGCGTTTTGTTTGAAACGCAAGTTCATTTTACTTCAAACGCACTTGCGTTTCATATCGAATGCACTTGCGTTTTTTTAAAACGTACTTGCGTTCTGCTGGTGCGAAAATAAACCTCGTATTTCGGGCTCGTTTTGTTTGAAAAATTGATATTTTTGGAAGAACGAATTCTAAAAATTACGATATCTATGGGAAAAATAAGTCAGTTTGTAAAGGTGGGGGCCTTGCTTTTAACGATGGCAGGATGTTCTTCACCGAATTCCGGGGGAAAGGATGCGGAGATGGACCGCTTTATCAGTGACCTGATGGGAAGGATGACCTTGCAGGAAAAGTTAGGACAGTTGAATCTGCCGGCTGGGAATGACCTAGTGTCGGGAGCGGTGAAGAACAGCAAGATGGCAGAAGCTATCCGGGCTGGAGAGGTCGGCGGCTTTTTCAATGTGAAGGGAGTGGATAAGATTTACCAGATGCAGCGTATGGCGGTGGAGGAAACTCGTCTGGGAATTCCTTTGATAGTGGGTGCTGATGTGATTCACGGGTACGAGACCATCTTCCCGATTCCGTTGGCCCTGTCTTGTAGCTGGGATACGGCGGCAGTAACGCGTATGGCACGCATTTCTGCCACGGAAGCCAGTGCCGATGGAATCAGCTGGACATTCAGTCCGATGGTAGACATCTGTCGGGATGCCCGCTGGGGACGTATTGCAGAAGGAAGTGGAGAAGACCCATACCTCGGTGCGCTGATGGCCGGAGCGTATGTGCGCGGTTATCAGGGTGACGGCATGAAGCAGAACAATGAAATCATGGCTTGTGTGAAGCACTTTGCGCTGTATGGCGCTTCGGAATCGGGACGTGACTATAATTCGGTGGATATGAGTCGTAACCTGATGTATAATGTGTACCTGGCTCCTTACAAGGGTGCGGTGGAAGCCGGAGTGGGCTCGGTGATGAGCTCGTTCAATACCATCAACGGGGTGCCTGCTACAGCCGACAAATGGCTGCTGACGGATTTGCTCCGCAATGAGTGGGGATTCACGGGTTTTGTGGTGACCGACTACAATTCAATTGGTGAGATGAAGGCTCATGGGGTGGCCGACTTGAAGGAGGCTTCTGCACGGGCGTTGAATGCGGGAACGGACATGGATATGGTGGCACATGGTTTCTTGCATACGCTGGAAGCTTCACTGAAGGAGAAGGCCGTGACGCAGGAGCGGATTGACGAGGCCTGCCGTCGGGTACTGGAAGCCAAGTATAAGTTAGGATTGTTTGAGAATCCTTATAAGTATTGTGATACGCTTCGAGGTCGCAAGGAACTGTTTACGGAGGCGAATCGTAAAGCGGCACGTGAGATTGCGGCCGAAACGTTTGTATTGTTGAAGAACGAGGGTAAGTTGTTGCCTTTGCAGAAAAAAGGACGCATTGCATTGATTGGGCCGATGGCCGATGCGCAGAACAATATGTGCGGCACGTGGAACATGGATTGTCAGACAGACCGTCATGTGACGATGTACGAAGCTTTCCGTCGTGCGGTAGGTGATAAGGCTACGGTTTCTTATGCCAAGGGAAGCAACGTATATTATAGTGAGCATATAGAGAAAGGGGCGGTCGAACCTCGTCCGCTGACACGTGGCGATGACCGTCAGTTGCGGGCTGAGGCTTTGCGCGTGGCGGCTTCGGCCGATGTGATTGTGGCTGCATTAGGTGAGAGTGCCGAGATGAGTGGAGAGTCTTCTTCTCGTACGGATATTCAGATTCCGGATGCACAGAAAGATTTGTTGAAGGCACTGGTAGCTACCGGAAAGCCGGTGATACTGGCTTTGTTTACTGGTCGTCCGCTAGATTTGTGCTGGGAGTCTGAGCATGTACCGGCTATCCTGAATGTGTGGTTTGCCGGCAGTGAAGCGGGCGATGCCATCGCCGATGTGGTGTTTGGTGACGTGTCTCCTTCGGGCAAGCTGACCACGAGCTTCCCGCGTGCGGTGGGACAGTTGCCGCTTTATTATAATCACCTGAACACGGGTCGTCCGGATACGGATGATACCACTTTTAACCGTTATGGCAGCAATTACATCGACCAGAGCAATGAACCGCTATATCCTTTTGGCTATGGTTTGAGTTATACCACTTTCCGCTACGGTAATTTGCAGTTGAGTGCCGAGCGTATGGCCAAGGGCGGTCAGTTGAAGGTAACCGTGCCTGTAACCAATTCCGGCGAGTGTGACGGAGTAGAGATTGTGCAACTGTACCTTCACGATGTGTATGCAGAAATCTCCCGTCCGGTGAAAGAGCTGAAAGCTTTCCGTCGTGTGGCTCTTAAAAAGGGAGAGACGCAGAATGTGGAGTTTGTGCTCGATGAAGATGATTTGAAGTATTATAACTCTCGTCTGGAATATGGATATGAACCGGGAGAGTTTGAGGTGATGGTAGGTCCGGACAGCCGGAATGTGCAGCGCGCGACTTTTGTGGCTGAATAGCAGTCAGGTCATATAAAACACAAAAATGGTCCGCCTTTGTGAGAAGATTCAGAGGCGGACCATTTTTGTGTTACTCAAGTTGGACATTGCGTACATGTACGTCTGTGCAGTGTAAGAATACCGAAGCCGATTCTCGGAATTTCTCGACCGATTCTGTGGTGAGAAACTCCCGTCGCTTGTTCTTGGAACAGCGTGCGTCCATATCCGGATGACGTGACAGATAGTCCTTCAGGCTTTCGCTTACATACTCGCCTTGCGTTACCAGCCGGATGTGCGAGGGAGTGTACTGCCGTATCTTTTGCAGAAGCAAGGGATAGTGCGTACAGCCTAAAATCAGGGTGTCGATGTCCGGGTCTTTCTGCAGGATGGTATCAATGTATTTCTTGACGAAATAGTCGGCTCCGTCACCGTCGTATTCTCTGTTCTCTACCAGAGGTACCCACATGGGGCAGGCTATTCCCGTTACCTGAATGTCCGGAAAAATCTTTTTAATCTCCAGCGGATAGGATTCGGAGCGTACGGTACCGGCTGTGGCCAGCAGGCCTACGTGCCTGTTACGGGTGATTTCACCGATGCATTCCACGGTGGGGCGTATTACTCCCAATACGCGGCGGGTCGGATCCATGTGAGGAAGGTCGTTCTGCTGGATGCTGCGGAGCGCTTTGGCGGAAGCCGTATTGCAGGCCAGGATGACCAGCGGGCAGCCCAGCTCAAACAATTTCTTGACAGCCTGCAGGGTGAAGTCGTAGACCACTTCGAACGAACGTGTACCGTATGGGGCACGGGCATTATCTCCCAAGTACAGGTAATCGTACTGTGGCAGTCGTTCGATGAATTTTCCTAAGATGGTAAGACCTCCGTATCCGGAGTCGAATACTCCGATGGGACCAGTGTGAGGGGCAGATAGAGGGTACATGGGAAAACAGTTGAAAGGTTTGAAAAGAAAAATGTCATTCAGAGAAATCTTTTGCGTGTTTCTCTGAATGACATGTAGTCAGTACGACAAAGAGTTTCTTTAATTACTGAGCAGGAGTTGCTGCAGGTGCTGCTGGAGTAGCAGGAACTGCTGTCAGGCTGATGCCCAATTTAGTCTTGATGTCGTTTGTAATATCTTTTGACTGAGCTTCGTCAATGTAAGGAATATCAGTACGATTCAGGTCGAATACGTAAGTATAAGCACCAGCTTTACCTACAGCCTGTACGGCATCTTCCAATTTTTTGTAAATCGGTTCCATCATGTCAGCGTATGCTTTCTGCAACTGCTGCTGAGCATCCTGCTGGAACTGCATACCTTTTTCACTCAGTTCCTGCAATTCTTTCTGGCGGCGTTCCTGAATGTTCTGCGGCAGGTTCTTCTGTTCCTGCTGGTATTCTGCATATTTCTTGTTGAATTCGTCAGAAGCACGTTTGATTTCGTCTTCATATTGTTTCTGCATAGTCTGGATGTCTGTCTGTGCCTTTGCGTATTCCGGCATTACTGGGATGATATCCATCGATTTAAAGTGCGCAAATTTTTGTGCGAATACACTCATCGGTGCGATGAGTAAAAGTAAAAAAGCAATTTTCTTCAACATAATCTCAAGTTTCTATTTGTTATTAATTAATTCGATGTATAAAACAGGGCTTATTATCACCCGGTTGCAAATGTATAAAATTAATTTGAATATCCTAGTTTTGCAAGAACCTCATTGCTTATATCAATGCGTGGAGAAGCAAAAATCATGCTCTGTGCCGAGGCACGGTCTATTACGGCATCGTATCCGCGCTGGGTTGCAATTTCTTTCACTGCATTGTAGATGGCATCCTGAATCGGAGAAATCAGCTCCTGGCGTTTCTTCATCAGTTCACCTTCCGGTCCGAAATATTGCTTGCGGAGCTCTGCCGCTTCTTTCTCTTTGGCTACGATAGCTTCCTCTTTGCTGGTTTTCTGAGTAGCAGAAAGCGTGTTGGCGCTTTTCTGGTAATCTTCGTACAGCTTCTTCGCTTCATTGGCTTTGGCCTCAATCTGGCTTTGCCATTGCTTTGACAGTGACTCCATCTGTTGGTTGGCCTGTTGATAAGAAGGTATCTGCTTGAGGATATACTCCATATCTATCAGGGCGAATTTCTGTGCTGAGGCCATACCCACGGCGGCCACTAACAGCATAACGGATAAAATGAGTCTCTTCATAATCATTGGTTTTTAAGTGTTAGAATTCTTGTCCGATGATAAAGTGGAACTGGCTTCCGCTGTATTGCATTGAACCGTCAATCTTGTCGAAACCGTAAGCCCAGTCAATACCCATCATACCAATCATCGGCAGGAAGATACGTACACCGAATCCGGCAGAACGTTTCAACTGGAAGGGGTTAAAGTCGGTCACGTTGTTCCATGCGTTACCTGCTTCCACGAAGCCCAATGCATAGATACTGGTAGAGTTTTCCAGCATCAGCGGGTAGCGAAGTTCGGCACCCAGACGGATGTAAGCATAACCTTCACTTCCGTACGGAGTCAATGAACCGTTTTCATATCCACGAAGGGCGATGGTTTCGGATGCGTAGTTATAACTGTAACCAGTCATACCGTCACCTCCCACGTAGAAGGTTTCAAACGGTGAACGTTTGTATTTGTTGAAGTGACCGAGGATACCGAATTCTGTACGGGTCATGATAACCGGACATTTCTGAATATCCATCAAGGCTGTATAAGTCTTAGCTTTGAATTTCCACTTGTGGTATTCAATCCACTTGTACATGCTGGCAGCATCGTGGTAGTTGTCTTTACCGTAAGTAGAGTAGTCCTTCTTGCTGAACAGAGAGTACGGCGGAGTAATCTGCAAGGAAGCTGAGAATTCTGAACCGTAACGTGGGAAAATCGGGTTATCCGTAGAGTTACGTGACAAGGTCAGGTTCAGGCTCAGGTTATTACAGTTACCGGTGTTCATGTACTGTCCGTTGTTCAGTTTGATATAGAGGTAACTCCAGTCTTTCAGCATGAATCGCTGGTAAGACAATTCAGCCGACAGGGTAAAGTAGTCATCCGGCCAGCGCAGACGTTTACCCCATCCTACAGATACACCGAACATCTTGATAGATTTGTCTGGGTCGTAGTAAGATTCGTAGTTGTCATAATAGTTTCCATAACCTCCGTAGTATCCGTATCCGCTCAACATGTTGTAATAGTTGTTCATGTAAGCAGAGTTGTAATACTGACTGCTCACGTCGGTCTGGATAGAGTAGAAGGCCGAAACAGAGAATGAGTTCGGGCGCTTGCCGCCAAACCATGGATCGAAGAACGATACACTGTATGACTGATAGTAGCGTCCGTTGGTCTGCCCACTGATGGTCAGTGTCTGTCCGTCACCCTGTGGCAGGATACCGCGGTAGTTGTCGTTTTTGCGGAACAAGTTCGCAAATGAGAAGTTGGTGAACTTCAAACTCAGCTTACCGATGATACCAGTCTGTCCCCAACCAGCAGAGAATTCCACCTGGTCGTTGGCTTTTGATTCCAGTCCCCAGTTGATGTCGACTGTACCGTCCTGGAAGTTCGGCTGTACATCCGGTTTGATATTTTCAGGGTTGAAGTGTCCCATCTGTGCAATTTCACGGTAAGAACGTTCCAGTGCTTCCTTACTGAAGAGGTCGCCCGGACGTGTACGCAACTCACGACGTACGATGTTTTCATACAGACGGTCATTACCGTTGATGCGTACGTGGCTGATGCTGGCCTGCGGACCTTCGGTGATACGCATTTCCAGGTCGATAGAGTCACCGTCAATGTTTACTTCCACCGGATCGAGGCGGTAGAACACATATCCACGGTTATAGTAGTTGTTACCGATTGCATCTTCATCATTAGAGATACGGTCGTTCAGCAACTTCTGGTTATATACATCACCGCGTTTCATGCGGAGCTGTTCGTTCAACAGGTCGGAAGGATATACTGTGTTACCTACCCAGGTGATGTCACGAAGGTAATATTTCTGTCCTTCGTAGATTTTCATGTAGACATCTACCGTTTTTTCATCGTATGGCGATACACTGTCTACTACAATCTGTGCGTCACGGTAACCCAGCTCGTTATATTTATCGATGATTTTCTGTTTGTCTTCTTCGTAACGTTCATTGATGAACTTCTTGGCACGGAAAAGGTTGATCAGTTTACCTTTTTCGTTGGTCTTCTTCATGACACGCTTCAACTTCTTGTCAGTCAGGACCTCGTTTCCGTCAATGGTAATCTGGTGGACTTTGACTTTAGCTTTCTTGTCAATGTTCACATCTACATATACCTGCTCCTTGTTTTCCGGGTCTTCGCGTTCAATGATGTTTACTTCCGCATTCTTGAAACCTTTTTCGTCAAAATGCTTCTTGATCAAAATCTTGGCACGGTCAATCAAGTTCGGTGTAACCTGAGTACCTTTTGCCATACCCAGTTTAGCCTGCAAATCCTCACGTTCACTCTTCTTCACACCGTGAATCACGATGTCGGTAATACGTGGACGCTGTGTCAGCTGGATAGACAGGTAGATTTTATTATCTACAATCTTATCCGCAGTGATTTTCACGTCAGAGAACAAGCCATGACGCCAGTATCTTTTTACGGCCGAGGTGATGTCATCTCCCGGTACGGTGATAGTTTGTCCGACAGCCAAGCCGGAAATACCTATCAGGACATAATCCTCATAGTTCTTTACTCCGCTGACCTTGATGTCGGCGATTTCATATTTTTTAGGTGTTCCGTTGTAAAGGATAACTGGCTTATCGCTTTGTTCAGTTGTATTATTGTCCTGTGCATATCCCCCCATTGGAGCAGACGAAAGACATGCAGCAATCAATAGAAGAAGTGAAAAACGGTTTTGCATTGTTCTTTGTTAAATTTGTTCACTAGTTTTGCCGAATCGGCGTTCTCTTTTTTGAAAGTCACAAATAGCCTTACATAATTCTTCGGCTTTGAAGTCCGGCCAGAAAGTGTCACAGAAATACAGTTCCGCGTAGGCGCATTGCCAAAGCAGGTAGTTGCTCAGACGGATTTCACCGCCTGTTCTGATTAACAAGTCCGGGTCGGGCATATAATGAGTAGCCAGGCATCGATCGATGGTCTGGTCTGTAATTTCTTCGGGAGAAAGGCTTCCTTCCTTCACTTCACGGGCAATTTTTTTGACAGCCTCCGTGATTTCCCATTTAGAAGAATAGCTTAATGCTAATGTCAGACACATTCCCGTGTTCTTTGATGTACGTTCAATACACTTGTTCAGTCGTGCAAGTACGTTTTCCGGCAATTTTTCTGTTTCACCGATGATGCGGAAGCTGATGTTGTTCTTCATGAAGGTTTCTTCTTCAATGGAGTCCATGAGCAAACTCATCAAAGCGGCTACTTCGTCTACCGGACGATTCCAGTTTTCTGTAGAGAATGTATAAAGAGTCAGATATTTCACGCCTAACCGTGCGGCTTCTTCCGCAATGACATGTACGGTCTCAGCGCCAGCCTGGTGTCCGAAAGTACGGGCGTGTCCCTGCTGTTTGGCCCAGCGTCCGTTACCATCCATAATGATGGCAATGTGTGCCGGTATCCGGTTCTTGTCTATTTGGTCTTTATATAGCATGGCTTGTTGTTTTTCAGGGTTCTTAGATTACCATTTAGGAGTAAATCCCAACCGATTGATGCGTCCTCTGCAGATACTTCCATCTTCCCACACAATCCAGATAAAATTACCTCTGGATGTTTCGCTCTCCAATTTCGGAGTTACGGCACATGAGTAATTTTTGCTATGTGCGGTATAAAGTTCACTGAATTCTGCAGGGAAGGCCATACATTCCGTTACAGGTCTCCAGCAAAGTCCGTTGTCGGTAGAGCAATAGAACTGGCTGAAAGGCTTGATTTCTCCGTAACCACCACCGAAAGCATACAACTTTCCGTCATAGTAAATCATGGTGACATTTTCCAAATTAGGAAGCGGAAGGTTTTGGGCTCTTGATACCCATTCCCCTTTATTTGCTTCATTTGACATATAACTGAATACAAGCACGGTGTCATTAGCTGCTTTGGAACTATTGCAAAGTGCTATTGTAGTAGTTATCTTAGAGTTATAAGAAGCTTGGATTGTATTAGTAAATATCGGATAATTTCCTTGAAGATTACTAAATGGATTTGCACCAGTTTCTTCCCAAGTGGTTCCATTAAATTTACAACTTTTATTCTCTTTCACAGCGTAAAGCTCATTTTTTACATCATTTCCACCTATTAGTTTTTCAAAAGTGTCTGTGTTTAGCCCTACAAGACTAATCTCATTATTGTCAGTAGTTACATCTAATTTGTAGAGCTGTTTGCTATTAGTCCCTGCCAGGAAATAGATGTTTCCTGCCCATGCAGTAGCAGAATAAGTGTCTATATTTGTTGGTACATTTGGGACAGAAGTCCATGATGTGGGATTGTCTTTGGGCTTCTCTTCACCCGGAACAGAAACATTTATAACTTTTGTATATTCAATACAAGTCGTTTCATCATTTTTCTTTCCGAAAACATAAACCTTTCCGTTAGCATATACTGCTTTCTGTTCACTCAAACTTCCGGCACTGAATGAATTGTCAAATTTTTTCCATGAAATCGTGTCCGGTTCTTGTTTATGTACGTTGATGGTAACTTTATAAGGCTTTCCCTCTACACCACTATATGCATACACTTTAAATTCCACCGGGTCGGTAAAGTCAATAGAGTCAGTTGATGTCCAGATGGTATCATGATCTGATCCTTTTGGTGTGTAACCCAACATTCCCGCATCATATGTGATACTGGTAATAACCTTGTCTATGTGGGTTCCTACGGGGAGTGAGTCTTTATTTGTGATGGTTCTGTTGATTTGGTCAATGGTGAATGGATAGTTAGAACAATCAAGTGTATCTACATAAGGACTATCTAAACCATTTTTATCTTTTCCTACACGGTCAATGTGCAATGTTCCCAGTGAAAATCCTGTAATACTGGTTTCTGAGGTATACGTAATCTGGTCTACATCATTGTCCAAACACGATGTCATTATAGATGTTGCAGCAAAGAATACCGCAATCAATGGCAAAAACTTTATTTTCATCTGCAAATGAGTTCTTTTAATTACAAGTTGCAAAAGTAGAAAGTTTTTCTTCGATTCCTCTCTTTTAGGGGAAGTTTTATATAAAATTATATTGTTATCTCCTCTTTATCAAGCTCTGTTGCATATTGTCCTGTTTTGTTAAAGGGCACAAGACTGTGCAAAAAGTCGCTTTTTCAGCATATAATAAGAACTTTTTAGGGGTAAAATTTGTTTATGTCCCCTTTGTATATCGATATTGTCCTGTATAAAACGGTTTTATGCAATTTGTTTCCTGAAAGAACGGATAATTTTGTAATCCAATAAAAACGAATAAATAACTATGTACAGACAATTAATTTCTAATTCATGGAAAGCATGCCTTCTTTTCGTATGTGTATTCTTTTCCGGTATAACAGTGAAAGCAGATGATAGTTTATACTCTCCTAATAAGAAAATAGGAGTGAGCTGGGATAATCCGGCGAAAGGGTTGCGTGTGATTTATAAAAAAGGAGATACTTTGGTTCCGGTAGTTCAGTTAAAGAATATAGGAGTTCAACTTCAGTCTACATCCGGAGACGAATTTAATTATGTGTCTTCTTCCGCCGTGACTCCCATACGTGAGGATTATACCATGATAACGGGTAAACGCCGTCATTGCACGAATGAGGGAAACCAGCAGGTATTTCATTTCAAGAACGGCCAGAACGTATCGCTGGATTTGGAACTTCGGGTGTATGATGACGGTGTCGCTTTTCGTTATGTGTTTCCTCAGCCGACAAAAGAGATAGGTGTGACCGATGAAAATACAGCTTTTGTCTTTCAGGAAGGAATTACCCGATGGACACAGAAACTGAATCAGGCCTATGAAGACTTCTATCTGAAAAATAAAGGACGTGTGCAGGGATATACTGCAGCACAATGGGGATTTCCGGCATTGTTTGAAGTGGCAGATTCTGTATTTACCCTTATCTCAGAAGCGAATGTAGCGAAAGGTAATTGTGGTTCATGGCTGAACAATGCCTCCAGTGCATCGAGCTACAAAGTGGAGATGGCAGAACCGACCAACGTTTCCGGCAGATGGTGTTCACCTTGGCGCGTGGCCATTATCGGTTCTTTGGCTGATGTGGTAGAGTCTACCTTGGTGACAGATGTCAGTGAACCATGTCGTATGAGCGATGTTTCCTGGATTAAGCCGGGAGTCGTTTCATGGATTTACTGGGCTTACAATCACGGTTCAAGAGATTATCAGCTGATAAAGAAGTATATTGATTTTGCAGCAGATTTTCACCTTCCTTATATGCTGATTGATGCGGAATGGGGTGAAATGGGTAATGGAGGCAATGTAGAAGATGCCTTGGCTTATGCAAAACAGAAGAATATTGCTCCTTTGTTATGGTATAACTCTTCCACCGCGTGGTGTGCGTTCGGTCCTTTGTATCGTTTGAACAAGCCGGAAATGCGTCAGAAAGAATTTGCCTGGCTTGAGTCTATGGGAGTAAAAGGGATAAAAGTAGATTTCTTCAGTCAGGACAGCATATCTACGATGAATTATTTTGTGGACATTCTGGAAGATGCAGCCAAATATCACCTGATGGTAAACTTTCATGGAGCTCCTATTCCGCGAGGCTGGCAGCGCACCTATCCTCACATGATGTCAGTGGAAGGAGTATATGGAGCAGAATGGTATAATAATAAGGAGACACTGACTGATAGCGCGGCATGGCATAACTGTACACTGCCTTTTACGCGTAATGTAGTGGGTCCGATGGACTATACTCCTTGCACTTTTACGGATTCCCAGCATCCGCATATTACTTCGAACGGGCATGAACTAGCTCTGTTGGTTGCATTTGAATCTGCCTTGCAGCATTTGGCCGACCGTCCCGAAGGATACCATGCCCAACCAGCTGAAGTACGTTCGTTTATCTCTTCACTTCCCACCGTTTGGGACGATACGAAATTGCTGAGCGGTTATCCTTCCAGCTATGTGGTGCTTGCCCGGAAGAGTGGTGATTGCTGGTATATTGCAGGCCTGAACGGAACAAACGAGAAGAAATCGCTTGTTGTGGATTTGAGCTTTATTCAGGAACCTGTCAAAGAAATCACTTTGTATGCCGATGGAGAAGAACGTAATCAGTTTGATATACAGATGCTTTCTGGTTTGAAGAAATCTGTACATGAGGTGGACTGTCTGCCGCGTGGAGGATTTGTGATGAAGGTTAGTCTTGATTGAGTTATAGTTAGGCTATTTGTATTTACGTGGAGAATGCCTGATGCTTTTAGAATGAGCGTCAGGCATTTTTTGTGTGTTTTTCAGGGGTGATTGCAGTGACGGTATAAAAGATAGAGAATTATTGGTCATTTTGAGGAATGCTTTTGTATAAAAACTGAAATTAAACGGTCAATTCTCTGTTTCACACTGTGGGATATAAAAACCACAGTGTGGTATATATATTTCACAGTGTGAAATACAAATCTCGCACTGTGAAACAAAGAATATGCAAAGTCAAAATAGAGAATTTGTAGAGTAGTTTGGAAGATAGAGTAGGAACATTTAGTAGTAGCTAAAACACGTTTGTCGATAAATTGCAAGAAATGTCGATTTTGTCAATCTTTTATCGTTTTTAGGTTTGAATAATGTCGATTTTGTATTATTGAAAGATACTTTAATCCTATATTCGGGTTGTATGAATAATTAACTTTGCATTGTATAATTTAAATCTAAATAAAGATGAAACACAATTCTATTAGGCAAATGTGGCAAGCCTTGAGAGTATTTATGTTACTCTTTGCTTGTTGTGTGAGTTCCATTGCATGGGGACAAGGAACAAACAGTGTGAAAGGTCACATTACAGACGGAAATGGAGAACCCTTGATCGGGGTAAGTATTCTGGTAAAGAATACAAACAATGGTACTGTAAGTGATTTAGATGGTAATTTTACTTTGTCAGTTAATCCAGGAGACATTTTGCGTGTGACGTATGTGGGGTATGCTTCACAGGAAATTCCTGCAGTTTCGGGCAAAATAATGCGAATCGTTCTTAAGGAAGATACCGAATTGTTGGATGAGGTTGTGGTAGTGGGTTATGGAACCCAGAAGAAAGTGAATTTGACCGGTGCCGTTTCTGCAGTTACCAGTGAGGATCTGATGAACAAGCCGGTGATGAGTACTGCTCAGGCTATTGCAGGTTTGGCACCAGGTCTGAGTGTTGTACAGAATTCTGGACGTCCTGGTACGGGGCAAATGTAAAGATTCGTGGAACAGGTACTTTCTCCAGTGCTGGTACAGATCCGTTGGTACTTATAGACGGTTTGTCTGGTAATCTGGATGATGTAGATCCCAATGATATTCAAAGTATTTCTTTCTTGAAGGATGCTGCTTCTGCTTCAATTTATGGTAACAGAGCTGCGAATGGAGTCATTCTGATAGAAACAAAGAAAGGTGCACAGGGAAAAACTGTTGTAACCTATAACAATTCATTTGGCTGGCAGCGGGCAACTGAACTTCCCGATTTTCTTCCGTCCTGGGAATATGCTACGTATTATAATATGGCCATGCAGAACATGGGTAAGCAGGATGCTTATTTGCCGGAGCAGATACAGAAATATAAAGATGGCTCTGATCCGGACAACTATCCGAATGTGAATCATCTGAAGTGGCTGTTGGAAAGCGGTTCAGGTTTCCAGCACCAGCATAATGTAAGCATCCAGGGAGGAAATGCGACGACAAGTTACAATCTGTCTATCGGCTATAGAAATCAGGAAGGACTTACAGCTAAGACGTCTAATGAACGCATGACTGCTTTGTTCTCTTTGAGAAGCCAGTTAAGCAAGTCTCTTACATTGAGTACCCGTTGGCGGAATTAAAATAGCGCATATTTAACTCTGCCAATAGGCTTTTCAT